>JACDJA010000116.1_pt1 | contig 112074 bp, 96 predicted proteins | sample 7449241 | NCBI WGS metagenome assembly JACDJA01 (sample SAMN14253289, study PRJNA609438) | sludge metagenome | isolation source: initial anaerobic sludge | collected 2018-12-20 | reverse complement strand
TTCAACCACAAGCGCTTGCTGGGTCCGCTCGGCAACATCCCACCAGCCGAGGCAGAAGCGATTTACTATCAGCAAACCCGTGAGCTCGCCGAGGCGGCGTGACTCACACCAACGAGTCTCCGGGATTCCCGGGGCGGTTCAAAGACGCGATGGCCCCATTGTCAGCAACAACACGCTCAGAAACACCCCCACGAGCGTGGGGAAGACTCGCCGCCCTTGAAAGACAGGATGACGTAGGTAGAAACACCCCCACGAGCGTGGGGAAGACATTGGCCGTGATTTCGACGGCGTTGAGGATAGAGAAACACCCCCACGAGCGTGGGGAAGACTGCTTCGGGATGAGGCGGAGGATGATGAGCGTGGAAACACCCCCACGAGCGTGGGGAAGACGCCGCACATCATCCCGGACAGGCTCCAGTGGAAGAAACACCCCCACGAGCGTGGGGAAGACGAGCAATGACACCGACACCACGATCCTGCAGTAGAAACACCCCCACGAGCGTGGGGAAGACCATCCGGGACAACATGGCCGACATGGCCGGCATCGGAAACACCCCCACGAGCGTGGGGAAGACTCGCCGATGCGATGCAGAAGTGGAATGACCTTAGAAACACCCCCACGAGCGTGGGGAAGACGGCCATTCTTCCGACGTGATGCCGATAAGCCCGGAAACACCCCCACGAGCGTGGGGAAGACCTCGGGATGGTTCGATGCCTGCGGGTGGATACGGAAACACCCCCACGAGCGTGGGGAAGACGTTCAAGACACGCACCCATCCATCGGTCAGTAAGAAACACCCCCACGAGCGTGGGGAAGACAGCAACATCTTGCTGTTAACTCAAGCGAAAGGCACAAGATCTTGTGAATTTTGTATTTTTAGGGTTTCCACAATAAGCTGCAATCCGGAGATCTCGACCATGGGTTTGCGTGGCGGGCCGATGCATTGAAGCACAAAGCCGGGGGATTCTCGAATGCTGCGAATCATGAGCAATCCCGACTCGATTGGGCAGTGCTTGTAAAGATAGCGCACCACGTCTTCGGCAACGGAGTCCTTGATGCCGGAGACGAAGATGTTGGGTCTGGGCTCGACGAACCAGAGTTTCATCCGGCCGCGCACTGCTGGGGGCAGGTCATTTGCGATGACGATCAGCACGCTTGCCACCTCCCATCAGCTCGGTGATGTCGCTGGCAGCCTTGCCCATCAGGTCCATGGCAAGAACGCGCTCGCGGAAGGCAGCGGACACCTTGTACTTGTCGTACCGCCCCGCCAGTTCGCGGGTTACGGCAAAGGCAAGGTCGATGCAGAGTTCGGCCTTGTATAGATCGGCCAGGTCGTAGACAAAGGGCAATGGGCTGCCGGAATGGATGAAGCCGATGTGGGGGGAGTACCCCAAACTGTGTACAACCGAGCACAAGATGCCGTAGAGCGCGGCGTTAGTGGAAGTCAGAACCTGATTGGTGATGTCGCTCAGGTCGAATTTGCCGGGCGTGAATTCGCGCCCTTTCCAGCCGACGCCGTAGTGCTCGGCCTTTTCCCGGTACATGGCGCGTACTCGATGGCCTTCCATGCCCATCAATTCCTGCAGGCTCTTGCCGGAAAGATCGGCTTCCGGGAAACGGCGGGCAAACATGGCGCGCGCCACTTCCAGTGATTTTTTCGGATCAGCGGCGAGCGCAATCTGGCGTTTCAGGTTGCGGGTGTCGGCGGTGGGCAGGAAGCCGGCGGCGTAGAAGAGCAACGAATCCTCACCCACCCAGCAGACGTTGCAGTTGGCCGCGGTGGCGACTTTCACGGCTTCGTGCGTGATGCTGGTGCCGGGGCCGAGCAGTAGGGTGTTGAGGGTGGCGACTGGCAGCGGCACCACGTGGTTTTCCGAGTCGATCCACTTGATGCTGCTGTCGTCGATTTCCAGCCGGCCCCGCTCCAGGTAAAGGAAGGGGTATTTGTCCTTTGCCTGGGGCAGGGATTCGCGGGTGATCTTGACGAACAGGCGCTGACCCGGGCTGGCCATCGCTTAGGTCCAGTTCTGCACGGTGATGCGCCGGTCCCGGTACTGCTTGCGTGGGCCGAAGCGAAGCGGAATGTCGTTCAGGATGAAGGATTCGCCTTCATGTTCCCCCTGCAGCACACGGAAGGCGAAGGCGCGGCGCTTTTCTTCGGCCAGACGCGCAGCGGCGGCGATGGCCTCATCAGCGGTGGTATGCAGGCCTCGTGCGATGAGGTCGGTCGGCACGCAGTTCTTGCGGCCCAGATACAGATCCCAGACGGGAGCCTGCAGGGCGGCCAGGGCTGCGTCGGCCTGATCGGCGGGGGCCTGCAGGGCCACGGCATAGGCCATGTCCTGCACGTAGTAGCGGTAGGTCATCTTGGTGCCCGCTCCATTCGGCTTTTTCCCGTCAGCAGTCTTCGGAATCAGCAGGTTTTGCCATGGGTCCTTGTCGTCGTAACCGCTGCCGACCATGTGGAAGTCCATCAGCATGGGCAGGCGCGGAACGGCCTGCCCTTTTCTGTCGGTGGGTACATAGGCCAGTACCTGCATGTCTTGCTGGGCCCAGGCTTCCAGCCATTCCCGCTCTTCGCCACCGGCGCCGCGGGCACAGCAGATGAGCCCGAGAACGCCGGATTTGGTGGGGAAGTCCAGGCTGTCACGACGCCCGAAGCGGGAGTCGTGACCCCAGGATTGCAGGGGGGCTTCCAGCCAGAGCAGAAGCCATGGGTTGCTCATGCTGTCGCCTCCGGTTCCGGCAACGCGCCCTGCAACGCGTGGACAAGGCCGTCGATGCTGAAGTTTTCGTCTTCACCAAAATCAAAGCCAGCCACCTTGCCGTAGAGGGAGCCGCAGAGTTTTTCCTGCCGGTCGGACCAGTGCTTGAGCGCCTCGATGCTGGGCTTCAAATAGCCCGCGCCACGCTGTTTCACGGGCTCCTCAAAGGGGGCCTGCAGGCGCTGGCCCTTGCGGACCAGCACACGGGCGAAATCCCACGGGCTGGCACCGGACTGGGTAGTCTGGCGAGCGGACGGCACGGCAATGAACAAGGCCTTGGTGAAGGCGTCCACGGCCTCCTTGACCTGTTCTGCACCGATGGTCTGTGCCAGTTGGCCGAGGTCCAGCGAGATGTAGCGGTAGTAGGTAGCGGAGTTGTATTCCAGACTGCCCATGTGGGCAGAGCCGGGCTCCTCCTGCTGATCATCCAACGCGGTAAAGAACTCCACTTCATTACTGACGCGGTGCGTCGAGATGGCATGGGCGAAGGACGCTGCGGCTTCCACGTTCATGTCTGCGGCCTTGGCGACCATGCGACCAAAGAGGGCAATGTCCAGCGCATCCAGATTCTGGTTGACGGCTTTCTTGGCAACTTTGGCAAGTTCCTTGTCCTTGATTGCATCCGCCACAAATTCCAGTTCCTGCGCATGGGCAGCCAACATTTGCGCCTCGCTCTCGCTGATGAAAAGCAGGGTGTCATCGGTGAGCGTATCGGCCATCTTGATGGCGCAGGCTTCTGCTGCGGACGGTTCTGCTCCGAGTGCGAGGCAGGCCTGATTCAGCAGCGCGGCTACCTGTTTGGTGCGGATGCCCAGCGTGATGCCCAGCTCATGCAGGGCCAGCCGTACTTGCCGCTTCCAGCACTGGGAGCTGACGCGGGCACGGGATACGCCACCGACGATGGCGGATTTGGGCGCACCGACGTCGTCACGGTTGAGACAGGTGACGGGAAAAGACTGCAGGATGTGGTACTCGATGCGGGTGTTGGTGAATGCATTGGACATGATGAAAGTTCCTTTTCAGGCAAGGGAAAAAGGGTCAAGCGGGATGATCTGCAGCAGGCCACAGCCGAAAGTGCGACCTCGGCCAATGCCCTGCTGGAAGCTGTGAGTGAATTGTTCGCGGTCGGCAACTTTCAGCACGCCTTGCACATGGGCCTGGGCCAGGGTCACCGGGTGCTGGCGCTTGTCCTTGAAGCGCTGTACCTGGACCCGATCCACCTGCAGGTGGCGGGTGTCGATGTGGAAGCCCCAGCTGGCCGGTGCACGTTCGGCGAACCATGCGGCAATTTCGTCGCGCCCTTTCACCGGCATGAGCTTGCGGCTGGCGTTGTTGCGTCGTGTCGGGTTGACGACGACCTGGAACCGATAAATGTCATGATCGAGAAAACCTGCAGGAATGGAGCGGCTATTCACCTCCCCCCAACGGTCCTCAACCTGTGGCTTGGGCGGCCTATTGGCCAGCAGCAGGATATTGCGCCCACGGATGTCACCGCCCTGGTCGGCAAAAAGGATGCCGCTGGTTTCGCTTCCTGCCTTGGTGGCTTCGTCGCGAACATCGTCATACAGGCTGTAGACCACACGATGCAGCGAATAGGGATCGGTGATGCGTAGTGCCTGAATCGCCGGGCGATCCAGACGTAGCACGCTGGCAATCATGTTCATGCGGGCGTTTCCTCCATGGTGGGTTGACGGTAGAACTCCTGTGCCCACTGGGCACGGATGCGTTCGGCGTCGTAGTGAAAGCTGCGCAACTGTTTCAACAAACGGCTGTAGTCCAGCGGTTGCGTCACGCGGCTTTCGATCAGCTTGAGCGTAGGGCGAAGGATGCGGCAGGCTTCGGCAGTGTCATTGCAGGCCAGCAAGCGACGCAGACGGGCCTTGGCCTGATCGTCCTTGGCGCCATCCTTGAAGCATTGACCGATGGCCTGACCGAGCCGCAAGCCGCCGTTGGCTGCAGGCTTGGCGCGGGCAATGGCAGCGGCAACTGTGGCCCAGGGATGGCGCTCCCACGGTTTTTCGAGATCGACATGCCAATGCGCCAGCCATTCCCAGCTCTGGTATTCGGTAGCCGGGTTGTCGGCACGACGCAGGCGTGCGGCGAGGCCCTTGTCTTCCTGACAACGCTGGATGGTGGCAGCGACAAAAGCCGCTTCACGATTGGGTGTTTCAGGTTTTTCTGCGGTGCTGGTCACGGTCAGACCTCCAGTCTCAGGTAGTCGATGAAGTTGGGACGACAGCTGGCCCAGGCGTCCATTTGCCGGGCTGTCTCGTTGGGGCAATAGTGGTCGTAGGCCTGCAGGGCGTACTGGGTGAATCCGTAGCGCAGCTGGCGACGGGCCTCCATGGCATCCTCCGTGCTTTCGCAGTGATCCACCAGTGTCTGGAAATCACGTTCGCAGAGTTGCCAAAACAATTCTTCTGCTTTGTTCCCTATCTTGTTGATGGATTTTGCTTGTTTCTTGGTTAATCTTTTCTCGCCGTTTGTTGTGGCTTCGTAATACCTGCGGATCATCTCTTTCAACTTTGACGTGACTAAGCTCAGACCATCCATTTCTCTATTTAGAAAGGTGATCCAGCTTGTATCGCTCGTTATCGGTATTTGCACCTCAGATGATACGAAATCATCGTCTCCAGATGGTTTTTGCTCTCCCGTAGTCGTGCTGACGGCAAGCCCACCTGACCAGACGTTTATTGTGTCCACAACATCGAATGCGCGATCTAGGCATGCTTCAAGTTGCCAACAGGCGATATTGTATTTGCTTTGAACGGAAAGGAATCCAAGCAAGGCAGTTAGTTCGCGCCACGGGCGCTTTTTCGGATTAGTCCAGAGAAATATGGGCCGCTTACTATTGGAGTAATCGGCGGCTACGGTTGGGTCTGCAAAACCTGCTTCATTCGATGGTGGGGCAACCCCTTCTGAGCAATGCACACCTTCGCCGATCAGCAGGCAGGAGCGCCCCAACGGAATGAGTCGGCCCATCAGCGACTGACGCAGATCACGTGCAATCTGGTCATCCTCGCCACTCGGCATAGTTTCCCAAGGGGCCTTGCCAAGCCCGCTGGCGAATTTTCGTGACCTTTCGATTTGCTGCGTAGTGAAAAGGTTTAGCCACAGGGTCTGTTGGATGGATGTTCCAACAAGGAAACTATGCAGCAGTCCCTTGCTACCCACGGCGGATCCGGGGCATGGGGTTGATTTGTTGCCCTTGTCGTTCTTTTTTCCGGTGTAGCCAGGTGTAAGTACAACTGTGTTGTCTGCTTTCTTGCCACCAAGGCAGAATCCCATTTGGCAGACAAGCAGAACGGCTCTATCCGCATCGGAAAAAGATTCCACGATCTGGCTTTCGTTCAATACTGTGGTATTTCCGGATGCGGTTTGAGGTGAGAGGCTCGCATATGGATAAATTTTTGCTGCGACAATGGCAGGTAGCTGCAGAAATGGCCGCTCACCATAAAGCCAGAAACGGTCATGCCAGTGCTGGAGGTATTCCAGGCATTTCTGTGCCAGTCCATCGGCGCCCAATGCCTGCCATGCCTTGTTGTCTTCCGGTGTTGCCGCCGCCTGTGCAATGGCCAGCAGCAGCTTGAGCAGAGCGATCTTCTCTACCGGGTTGCCGCCGAGGCTGCGCAGTTCCGGGTTGCTGAAGATGTCCCGCAGGCTGGCCCGGCCATGGTCGGCTACCGGGATCCAGGGTTCGTCGATCAGGTTGAATCGGTTTTCCATGCTTCCTCCCTTCATGACTTGAGAACGCGATAACCCAGGTCATCGCGGTATTCGAGGCTGTGCTTGTCATGCACCGGTACGCCATCCACACCGCGCAAGGTGCCGGTTTCATCAACCAGGGCAATGCGAAGCAGGCTTTCATCACCTTTCCAGCTCGGGTCGCCCAGATAAAAGCAGTGGCCGAAGCCGCGCTTTTCGAGTGTGTGGCGGTCCAGCGCTTTTGGACCATCGTGAATGCGTACCGGTACCTGCTGCGTCATAAGGCGCGCAGTGAGTGCCTTCCACTCCGAGCGTGACAAGGCGTGGCGGGCTCGAGGCAACTGCAGGGTGCTGCCATCCAGCAGAGTGAGCTGCGTGTCGCTCGAATCGATGTCGGTTTGCAGGTTACGCAGCAGCAGGACTTCCGCACTGTCGATCTCGCTGTAACGGGTGGGCGGGTTGGTATCCGAGCGGACGTTACCTTCTTCGGCCAAGCTGAGGTTGGCGAGTTGGCGCATGCCCTCGCGACCGATCTTGCCGCGTTTGTCGCCGTGTTCCAGCTCGCGCAGCCAGCGCGACAGCGGTTCGACCTCATCACGGTCCGCGTAGGTCTGGTTGATCAGCCCGCGGATGTCGTCAGGCAGGGTTGCCTGCGTGCGGCTTTGCCAGACTTCCAGACTGCGGCAGAGCACGTAGGGGGCATAGACGTAGGCAGAGGCACCGAAAGTGGTGAACGGTTGCTCTGTGGCCTGTTCAAGATCGGGCGCGAGCAACCAGGCTTCTGCGCGTGCCGTTGCCGGACGTGGCGTATCGTCGTGTCGCCAGAGCCGACCCAAGCGCTGCAGGACCATATCAGTGGGAGCGAAGCGGGTGACGAGAAAATCGGCGTCCAGATCAAGCGACTGCTCCAGCACCTGAGTGCCAACGAGAATGCGGCCACGGGTGCTGCGCTCGGTATGGCCATCCCTGCCAAAGAGATGCGTCCAGTGCGCTTCCAGCCGTTCGCGGTCGGTGACGGTGAAGCGGGAGTGCAGCAGGCCGCAGTCCACGCCGATTTCCGCTGCGCGGGCAGCGAGATCGAGATAGCGCGTCTGTGCCTCAGCCACGGTGTTTTCGATCCAGAGCACCTGCTGGCCTTCGCTGGCGCGTTTGAGGGTTTCTTCAACGGCCGCTTCGGTGCTGCCCTGCAGGGCGATGCTGACGGTGCGCGATGCATTGGCAGGCAAGGCGATTTCAGTCGGGCTGCCCTGTTCGGGGACTGAAGTGAGCAGGGGGTAGGCGTCGCCGGTCAGCGGTGTGGCGAGAATTTCCGCACGCCGGGCCTGATTGAGCGTGGCGCTGAGGATGATGACGGCGCAGCCGAGTTCCCTCAGCAGGGCGACAAGGGCATCCAGCAGGGTGCCGGTGTAGGCGTCGTAGCTGTGCACCTCATCCAGCACCACCACCTTGCCCGCCAGACCAAAAGCACGCACGAAGCCGTGCTTTACGCGCATGGCGGCCATCAGCGCCTGATCGATAGTGCCGACGGCAAAGGGCGCCAACAGGCCGCGCTTGGCGTGGTTGAACCATGCTCCGCCGGGCCGGCCCTCCTCACCCATCTCGGTTTGCTGCAGCCAGGCCTTGCCGTGCAGCAGCAAAGCGCGATGCGGATCATCCGGGGCGAGAATGGCTTCCAGAAACCGGCTGACGCGCTCGTGGATCTTGTTGGAGGTGAGCTGGGTGGGCAGAGCAAAGTAGAGCCCCGTCGCCTGACGCTGTGCCATCAGACGATAGGCGACATAGAGTGCGGCTTCCGTCTTGCCAAGTCCCATGGGGGCTTCCAGCACGTGGACGCCGGGCTGGGATACATGGTCGATGAAGGTCTGCTGCGCCGGGCGTGGTGAGAAACCGAAGATGTCCTGAAACGACAGGCATTGCCGGTACTGCGGTACGATGAAACCGGCATCGGTGACGGCTTCTTCGATGCGTGCTTCCCACGGTTTGGATGGGTCTTCGAAAAACTCCCCGGAGCCGATCCAGTCGGCCACGGACGTAAGACCCGCGACCGTGCGTGCCTGCGCCGCAGATTTGAGTTCCGGCCAGTCGGTCTGCAAAACGCTTTTGAGGTGTTTCACCAGCCCTAGGCGCTGGGCCTGCCACTCGGGGCCACCGAAGTTCTCTTGGCTGGCGCGCATGCCGGCAACCCGTGGGGAAAAGCCGTGATGCATGCCGAGGATTTCCGGGATACGTTCTGGTGTTTCCATGGCGCGTGCGGCGACCTGACTGGTGCCGGCATGGCCGTCCCATTGGCTTTCCAGTGCGGGGGAGACGGGCAAGACTGGCCAGTCTTCGACACCGGCCTTGCAGGCCTGACGCAGCTTTTCATAAAACGTAGGGCTGACTTTGCCGATGTCGTGACAGGCGGCCACCAACTCGCTGCCCGGGGGAAAGAGGCGTTGTGCGATGAAAGACGGAAAGCGCGCAACCAATGCGCGAGCAACTTCGCCGACGATCTGGCAGTGGACAGGAACCGTGTGCCCCGGACGTACGAGGCCATCTTCCCGGTACGTAAAAGTCTTGGCGGGGCATTGCTGGAATGCAATGATCGGATCCGGATCCACGGAGCCTCTGTTGGTTCGCCGCATTTTCCCCCCCCCGCGGTTCAATAGCCTTCTCACGAAGGCGATGACACCTTATAGCGGATGCCTGTCTCACTAGCTGAGACAGGTGTCGAGCAGGTCGGCTTTGATGGCGCTGCGCTTCATGCGGGCGTCCGGCCGGCAGAATGGGGCTGGTGGGAAGTGTGCCGCTTGGGTGCGATAGGGTGGGGGCGAGGTGCTCCTCCGCGTGTGGCATGGGCGTGAGGATCGCGGGAACGACATCAAGTAACCTGATCCTCTCCCCGCGACCTGCTTACCCGGAGACTCCCATGCGCTCAGCCTTCACCCGCATCCTCCCGATGCTCCTCGTCCTTCCCGTATCGCTCGCCTCCCTCGCCGCCGAGCCGCTGACGATGGAGCAGATCATGGCCGATCCGGACTGGATCGGAGCGCCGGTGGAGCGGGCGTGGTGGGGTCTGGATGGGGCGAGCGTGCTGCACGAGCAAAAGCGCGCCGGCAGTCCCTTGCGCGATCTGCATGTGACGGCGCTGAAGGATGGTGCGAGCCGGGTGGCGGGTGATGCGGAGCGGGCGGGGCTGGATGCGGCCGATGCGGTGTTCGATCTGCGTCGGGAGCGTGCGCTGTTCGTGCGCGACGGGGATCTGTTCCTGCGCGAACTGCGCGATGGCCGGCTCGTGCAGCTCACCCGCGGCATGACTGCGGCCGGGGCGCAGTTTTCCGCCGATCAGCGGCAGGCGCAGTTTCGTTCGGGCGATGACTGGTATGCGGTGGACCTGGCTTCGCGGCTGGTGCATCCGGTGGCCCAGCCGAAGGCGCAGAAGGACCCTGCGGCCGAGCCGGAGGCCGACGATCTGCGCGCGCTGCAGCTCGAACTGATCGCGACGCTGGCCAAGCGCCGCGCCGACACCGAGGCGCGGCGCGCGCGCGATGCCGAGTTGCGCAAGGCGGATGCCACCCGTGCCGGCGTGCCGGTGTATCTGGGTGACGACGTGAAGATCGCGCGCTCGGCGCTGAGCCCGGACGGGCGCTGGCTGCTGATGGTCACCGAGCCCAGGAACGGCGACAAGGGCCGCGCCGGCAAGATGCCGGTGTATGTGACCGAATCCGGCTACGAGGACGTGGAGGACGTGCGCACCCGCGTCGGGCGCAATCCGCCGGCCGGGCATACGCTGCGGCGGGTGGAGCTGGCCACGGGCATGGTCGAGACGCTGACCTTCGACGCGCTTCCCGGTATCGACGTCGATCCGCTGGCCGATCTGCGCAAGGCCGCCGGCAAGGATGCGCTCAAGGGGCAGCGCCCGGTGCGCATCGACGCGATCCGCTTCAGCGACGACGGCAGCCGCGCGGCGGTGCAGCTTCGTGCGACCGACAACAAGGACCGCTGGATCGCGCGGGCTGCCGCCACGGGCACCGCGCTGGTGCCGCTGCACCGGCTCACCGACGCGGCCTGGATCAACTGGAACTTCAACGATTTCGGCTGGCTGTCGGACAACCGCACGCTGTGGCTGCTGTCCGAGGAAAGCGGGTATTCGCACCTCTACACCGTGGGTGAAAAGGGCGGCAGGGCGCGCGCGCTGACGCAGGGCGCGTGGGAGGTGTCCTCGCCGCAGCTCTCGCCCGACGGCTCGCGCTTTTTCTTCCTGTGCAACCGCGCCTGGCCGGGCGACTACGAGGTCTGTGACAAGGCGCTGGGCAAGAGCGCGGTGCGCGAGCTGACCGCGCTCGACGGGGTGGAGGACTTCAGCGTTTCGCCCGACGGCAAGCAGTTGCTGGTGCGCCATTCCAGCACCTACGTGCCGGCCCAGATCTCGGTGCTGCCGGCGACCGGCGGGCAGGCGCGCGCGCTGACCCATACGGTGAATCCGGACTTCGCCGCGTATCCCTGGATCGCGCCGCGCATCGAGAAGGTTCCTTCGACCCAGGTGAAGGCACCACTGTGGTCCAAGTTCTACCGCCCCGAAACCCTGGAGCCGGGCAAGACCTATCCGATCGTGCTGTTCGTGCACGGCGCGGGCTACACCCAGAACACCCATGCGCGCTATCCCTACTATTTCCGCGAGCAGATGTTCCACAGCCTGCTGGTGCAGCAGGGCTATCTGGTGCTCGACATCGACTACCGCGCCTCGGAAGGCTACGGGCGCGACTGGCGCACCGCGATCTACCGCCGCTTCGGTGAGCCGGAGCTTGAGGATCTGATCGACGGGGTGAACTGGCTGGTGGCCGAGCACCAGGGCGATGCCGGTCGGGTGGGCGTGTACGGCGGCTCCTACGGCGGCTTCATGAGCCTGATCGCCCTGTTCAAGGCACCCGAGGTATTCCACGCCGGTGCCGCGCTGCGCCCGGTCACCGACTGGACCCAGTACAACCACGGCTACACCGCCAACATCCTCAACACGCCGGATATCGACCCCGCGGGCTACCGCAGCGGCTCGCCGATCTTCTTCGCCGAAGGGCTCAAGGGCGACCTGCTGATCGCGCACGGGATGATGGACGACAACGTGTTCTACCAGGACTCGGTGCGCCTGGCGCAGCGGCTGATCGAGCTGAAGAAGGAGCGCTGGGAGCTGGCCAGCTACCCGCTGGAGCGCCACGGCTTCGTCGAACCCGACGCCTGGCTGGACGAATACCGCCGCATCTTCGCGCTGTTCGAACGCAGCATCGGCGCGAAGGCGGCGGACGGGGAAAAGTAGGATAGGGAAAAGCAGGATAGGGAAAAGCAGGGCAGAACCGCCGCCGGCGATTCCGCCGCGCTCTTGCCGCACGCTCCCCGGCGGAAACCGCTGCGCGGGTTCCGCCCTACTCGGGTTGGCGTGCTTGTCGTCGGTTTGTGGGCATCCGCCTCAGCGCGCCGCGCGGCGCGCCCGCATGATGGCGTCGTAGGCCGCGTTGATGGCGCGGGCGCGCTCTTCGGCCAGGGTGCGGATTTCGTCGGTGGCATCGACCACGCGGTCGGGGTGGTATTTCGACATCAGCCGGCGGTAGGCGGCATCGAGCGCTTCGGTGTCGTCTTCAGGCGAGGATTCGAGCGTGGCGTAGGCCGCTTCCAGTGCGCGATCGCGCGGCGCGCGGCGCAGCCAGCCGGCGTCGAAGGCGTGGCCGACGAGGGCACCGATCAGCAGCCCGAACGGATGGCGCATCAGCGCGAAGCCGAGCAGTCCGCCGAGCACCTTGCCGTAGTAGCGCGCGCTCGAACCGCTCACGGCGCATCTTCCGCCGGTGCCGCGTCGAGCGCCGGCCAGGTCTGGCGCGCATACCAGTCGGCCAGCGCCTCGATGTCGCGCCGGCTGAGCACGCCGATCACGCTGCCCATCACGTCGCCCTCGCGCCGACCTTCGCGGTACTGGTTCAGCGCCCAGACCAGATACGCCTCGTTCTGTCCGCCGATGTGCGGTGCCGCCGGCATCCGGCTGCGGCCGTCCGTACCGTGGCAGGCCACGCACAGGCCGATCTTGGCCGGTGGCGCGGGTGCGGCGTCGGGGGCAGGTGCGGCGGCCGCGGCGGCGGCGATAAGAAGCGCGATCATGGGCGCGATTCTAGCGCGCCGCCGATCCGGTTCCATGCGCGCCGTCGTTTCTGCGACACTGCCGACCCGCCGGCACGGTGGCACGTCATGCGCGTCTGGTCCCTGCACCCTCGCTACCTCGATCCCGTCGGCCTGGTCGCGCTGTGGCGCGAAACCCTGCTCGCCCGCAAGGTGCTGTGTGGGCAAACCCGCGGCTATCGGCAGCATCCACAGCTCCAGCGCTTCCAGGCACAGGCCGATCCGATCGCCGCCGTCGATGTATACCTGCAGGCGGTCCACGACGAAGCCCGGGCGCGGGGCTATCGCTTCGACCCGGCGAAATTCGACGCTGCGGCCCGCAGCGCGCCGATCAGCGTCACCGTCGGCCAGCGCGATTACGAATGGCGGCACCTGTGCGCCAAGCTGCAGCTGCGAAACCCGGACCTGCTGGCGCGCTGGAACGCGGTCACCGCGCCCGACCTCCATCCGTTGTTCGCCCTGGTTCCCGGCGCGGTGGCACCGTGGGAAAAACATCTGCCACCGAGCGAATCCAGCGCGCATCGCCGACCGACCCCGTAGAGCGCAGCTTGCTGCGATTGTGGCGTTGCGCCAAAGCCTTCCACGCCCGGAATCCTCAGCCCGTCAACGCGCGTCCGCTCACGATCACGCCATCCGCATCCGCGTACAGCCAGAAGCCCGGCTCCACGCGCACGCCGGCGATTTCCAGGGAAACATCGCGCAGGCCCTCGCCGTGCTTGTCGGTCTTGCGCGGGCAGCGGCCCAGCGCCTTGACGCCCAGATCCATCGTGGCGATGGCGGCGCTGTCGCGGATCGCGCCGACGATGACGATGCCTTTCCAGCCGTTCTCCACGGCCTTGGCCGCAAGCAGGTCGCCCAGCATCGCGCGCGCCATCGAGCCGCCGCCGTCGACGACGAGCACGCGGCCCTTGCCGGGTTCGGCCACCGCTTCGCGCACCCGCGAGTTGTCCTCGCAGGCCTTGATCGTGGAGACCTGGCCGTGGAACGCGGTGCGCCCGCCCAGATCGAGCCAGGGCAGCGCCAGCACCCGCACGCTGTCCTCGTGCGCATCGCACAGGTCGGCGGTGGCGAACGTCGTGTCGGTCATGGGTTCCCGCCCTGTCGCGCGATCAGGTGAAGTAGCCGGTGGCGCGGTCGCGGGCACGCTGGATCTCGCGCTGCATTTCGCCGATCACCTGCGCATAGTCGGGTGCGCCGAAAATGGCCGAGCCGGAAACGAAGGTGTCGGCACCGGCCAGGGCGATGTCGTGGATGTTGTCGGCCTTGACGCCGCCATCGACCTGGAGGCGGATCGGCCGCCCGCTGCGGTCGATCAGGGCGCGGATGCGGCGCACTTTCTCCAGCATCGCGGGAATGAAGCTCTGGCCGCCGAAGCCGGGGTTGACCGACATCACCAGGACCAGGTCGATGTCCTCGAGCACCCAGTCGAGCACGTCCAGCGGGGTGGCGGGATTGAGCACCAGCCCTGGACTGCAGCCGTTGGTGCGGATCGACTGGATGGTGCGGTGCACGTGCGCGCTGGCTTCGGGATGGAAGCTGATCGAGGTGGCACCGGCCTTGGCGAACTGCGGCACCAGGGCGTCGACCGGCTGCACCATCAGGTGCACGTCGATGGGCGCGGTGACGCCGTGCCGGCGCAGCGCCTCGCACACCATCGGGCCGATGGTGAGGTTGGGGACGTAGTGGTTGTCCATCACGTCGAAGTGGACCCAGCCGGCACCGGCGGCGAGCGCGGCGTCGACCTCCGCGCCCAGGCGCGCGAAGTCGGCGGAGAGGATGGAAGGCGCGATGACGGGATCGAGCATGTCAGGCTCCGGAATCGGAAGGTGCGGAAGGTGGCGTGCTGGCGGCATCGAGCGCGGCCAGGTCGTCGGAATCCAGCGCCAGCGTCACGGCACCGGCAAGCTCTTCGAGCTGCGCGGGCGACGTGGCGCTGGCGATGGGCGCCGTGATGCCGGGCTGGGCCATGATCCAGGCCAGCGCGACCTGCGCGGGCGTGGCGGCGTGCTTGTCCGCCAGCCGGTCCAGCGTGGCCAGCACGGCATCGGCCTGCGGCGCGATCAGATACTGTTGCACCGCGTCGCCGCGCGCGCGGCCGGCGGCATCGCGCGCGCTGCGGTACTTGCCGGTGAGAAAACCGGACGCCAGGCCGTAGTAGCTGATGACGCCGATGCCTTCCTTCCGGCACAGGGCCTGCAGCTCGCCTTCGAACTCCCCGCGCTGCATCAGGTTGTAGGGCGGCTGCAGGGTCTGGTAGGCGGGAAGGCCGTGCAGCTGAGCCACTTCCAGCGCATCGAGCAGGCGCGAGGCGCGGTGGTTGGACGCGCCGATGGCGCGCACCTTGCCCTGTTCGATCAGGGTCTGGAAGGCGGACAGCGTTTCATCGGCCGGGGTGTCCTTGTCGACCCAGTGCGACTGGTAGAGGTCGATGCAGTCGATGCGCAGGCGGCGCAGCGAGTCCTCCACGGCGGCGAGGATGTAATCACGCCGCAGGCACACGTGCCCCAGGCCCATGTCCGAACCGACCTTGGTGGCGATCAGCACGTCATCGTGGCGACCGCGCCGGCGTATCCACTCGCCGATGATCGTCTCCGATTCGCCGCCGCGATTTCCCGGTGCCCAGCGCGAATAGACGTCGGCGGTGTCGATCAGGTTGAAGCCGTGTGCGACGAAGGCATCCAGCACGCGGAAGGACTGCGTCGCATCGCAGGTCCAGCCGAACACGTTGCCGCCCAGCACCAGCGGGGCGATGTCGAATCCAGTGCGGCCCAGCGGGCGGGTTTGCATGGCGATTTCCTGCGTTGCGTCGGCGGTGCGACGCTCATTATCGCGGATCGCGGCCGGTGGCGCGTCAGAGCGCGGCGAAGGCGTCGCGGGTCAGGTTTTCCGGATCGCCCTCGGTGCAGACCACGTCATCCTCGATGCGCACGCCGCCGAATTGCGCCAGGTGTTCGACCAGGTCCCAGTCGATCGCGCCCGCGTGCCGGCCCTGGCGCAGCGGAGCGAGCAGCATGTCGATGAAGTAGAGGCCCGGCTCGATCGTCACCACCATGCCCGGCGCGAGGCTGCGGGTGAGGCGCAGGAAGGGATGGCCGGCAGGCTTGTCGATCGTGCCGCCGGCATCGGAGGCGGCGAAGCCTGCCACGTCGTGCACCTGCAGGCCGATCAGGTGGCCGATGCCGTGCGGAAAGAAGGCCGCGCTGACGCCGGTTTCGAGCTGGGATTCGGGGCTCATCTTCACCACGCCCAGATCGTGCAGCACGCCACCGAGGAGGCGGTGCGCATCAAGGTGGATGTCGCGGTAGTCGCGCCCGGCGCGCACCTGGTCCACCAGCGCAAGCTGGGCGCATTCGACCCCGGCGATCAGCGCGCCGTAGCGCTCGTCGCCGTCGCCGTAGCTGCGGGTGATGTCGCTGGCGTAGCCCAGGTGGGTGGCACCGGCGTCGATCAGGAAGGCGCGCGAGCACGACGGTGGCGCGATGTCCTGATACTGGTAATGCAGCACCGCGGCGTGCCGGTTGAGCGCGACGATGTTGCCGTAGGGCAGGCTCAGGTCGTTCTGCCCCGAGGCACCCAGGTAGGCACGGTGGATCTCGAACTCGGACAGCCCGGCGCGGAACGCCGCCTCCGCCGCCGCGTGCCCGCGCACGGCGGGAACCGAGGCCAGGCGCATGCAGGCCAGTTCGTAGGGTGTCTTGAAGGCGCGCTGGTAGTGCAGGTAGTCGAGCACCGCGGCGGGATTGTTCGGAACCAGGCCTTCCAGCGCCGCGTCGGCTTCCCCGATGATCGCAAGGCGGCCATTTCCGGGAAGGTGCGCGGCGGCTTCCTCCGGGCTGCGGATCACGCGCAGGTCGAAGTGTTCGACCCAGAAGCCCTCCGGCGCGGCCGGCGGCAGGTGCCAGTAGTCGGCCGGCTGGTGGTAGACCAGCACCGGCTTCCTGCCCGGAGTGATCGCGATCCAGCCGTCGCTGTGGCCGGGCAGCGGCGCGGCGTGGACGAAGTGCGGGTTGGCCGCGAACGGATAGGGCCGGTCGTCCAGGAACTGGTACTTGGCCACGCCCGAGGCGATCAGCAGGTGGTCGAAGCTGCCGCGGGCGAGCGCCGTTTCGGCACGTGCCAGCACGGTGGCGAGGTGAGAGGCGTAGAGGGGCGCAAGTTCCACGGCGAATCCTCGAAAAGGCGGCGGCGTGCGCCGAACCTCCGAAGGATGGCAGGGTGGCTGCGGCATGTCTTGTGCCGAAGGGCCGGGATCGCGCGGCGATCGGCCGATCGCGGCCAGGGCACGTCGGCCACGTAGGGCTGACCTACGGCGGTGCGCACCGCGCGACGGTTCGAGGCGGTCCACAGGTCGGGGCTACGCCCCCGACGGGGTGTGCTAGACGTACTGGCTGCCCGGCAGGTCGATCCAGATGCGCAGTACCGCGAGGTCCTCGGGGCTGATGTCGATGAAGCGGAAGCCGGTCCAGAACTGGCCGGGCCGGTTGGCCGGTTCGGACCAGAGCTGGTGGGTGCCGACGCTCACTTCGCGACGGTTGCCGCCGGCGTCGGCGAGGGTGAAGGACATCTGGAACAGCGCGTCCTCCATCGTGTCCGCATTGGCCAGAAGCATCATTCCGCTTTCGGAAATGTTGCCGATCAGGCCGACCACGGATTCGGTCAGGGTATCGGTGACGTCGATGCGCTCGGCCACCTGTTTGCGCTTGGCGCGGCGGTATTCCTGCTGACTCATGGTCTTCCTCAGCTTGCGGCAGGCGCGGGTTCGGTCCCGCCGCCGCCGGAGAACGAGCGCAGCGCCGTGACGATGGCCTTCCACGCGCGGTCGACGATCGAACCGGACTCCGGTTCCACCACGCTGACGTTGCCGCGGCAGATCTCGCGTGCCAGCCACGACAGGCTGTAGTCGCCGGCGCGCTGGCCGCGGTGGTTCACGAACAGGCAGTGGTCGGTGATGGTGCTGTACCAGGACAGGCGTCGGCGCGCCTTGACGCCCTGCTGACTGATGGTGAAATCGAACCAGGTGCCGAACGCGATGCGCTTCAGGCGCTCGTGCCAGACCTTCTCCTCGGGCGAGAGCGGCGCGGTCTTTTCCGCCCTGGTGTCCTGGCGCTCGGCCGTCGCGGCACCGCCCTTCACGTCCTCGCCGAGCCGGGCGCGGGTGCGCAGCCTGAGGGTCAGCTCGGTGCGCGAGGCCGGCTCGGCCGTGGTCTCGGTGTCGCGGCTGTCACCCGCGCCGCTGACCACCGAGCTCAGCCGCAACGAGAACGCCCTGGCCTCGTCGCCGGAGTGCCCGACCTGGGCCAGCGCGGCCTCCACCTCGCCCCGGATCTGCGCCAGCTCCGTTGGCGTGAGCGCGACGCGCTTCTCGTTCGGCAGCGCCGCCGCGACCAGGGTTTCAGCCAGGCCCAGGTACTGCCGGAACGCGGGCGCGTTGTCGCCGCCGCGCAGCAGCGCGAGCGCCAGCACGTCGGTCCAGACCTGTTCGAGCAGCGTCTTGAGGAACTTGGGGACGACCTTGCCCGCCACCAGCCTGCTGATGGCCTCCTCGGCCTTGAGCCGTGCGATCTCCAGCTTCTCGCGCCCGCGCGCCGCCTCGACGTGGCGACGCTCCGCCACTTCCGCGCGGTGCTGCTGGGTGCTCAGATGGCTGCCGAGGTCATCGACCATCTCGCGAAGCCGCGCGGTGTCGGCCTCCGGGCTTTCGCAGACCTGGCGGACCACCGTGCCCATTTTCCGGATCAGGTCGCGGTCGACCTCGTCTTCGCTGCTCCAGTACGCGCTGGTCTCGGTGATGGTGGTCAGAAGCTGGCGCGCGGGATGGGTGCGATCGGAAAAGAATCCCGGGTCCTGCAGCGCCACGCGCAGCAGCGGAAGCTGGAGCTGCCCCAGGAGCTGTCCGCCCGGCGTCTGCGGCTGCACCTCCTGCGCAATCTGCTCGAACAGCATGCCGACCAGATCGACGGTGTCGCCCTGCGCCCCGGACAGCTGCGGGATGCGACCATCGACGGCGTGTGCGGCCAGGTGCGCGGTGATCTCGCGGCGCAGATCGCCGAGCGGCACGGACACGCCCTTGGCCCACTGCGCGTTGAGACGGGCCTGCAGCGCGCCGAGGCTGTCCTGGATCTGGGCCGGATTGGCGACCGGGCCGGTGATCGTGTTGGTCTGGAGCCGATCGAGCAGGCTGCGCCGGCCGGCAAGCAGCCGCCGCAGGGTGTCGAACAGCACGACGTCCTCCGCGCCGCTTTCCGGCGCGGCCGGCTCCCGGGACGCGGCTGGCGCGGTGCCGGGTCGCGGCGCGCTGCCGCGCTGCGGCGCAAACAGGCCGCTACCCGTGGCCGCATCCGCACCGGCACCCGGCGCGTGCGCGGACGGCGCGCTGCCGACCTGCGCGAACATCCCGGGGCCGGCGGATGCCTGCGCCGCGGCTCTGCCGCCAGCGGGCCCTGCCGCGGCCGGATCCATCCCGGGCCTGGGCCCGGGCGACGCCGTCGGCGCATCGCGGCCGCGCTGCGGGTTCCTGTTGCGCGGTGCCACGTAAGTCAGGTGCGGCAGGATCTTCTGCTGGATGAGGTAGTTGTTCAGGGTTTCGAGAAACTCGCCGAAAAACTGCATCACGCTGCGATCGAACTGGCCGAACACGACGCCGCGCTGGCTGGCGTCCAGATCGAACACGGCGATGGACTCGCCCAGCATCCGGCACAGCTGGCGCGGACCGATGGGCAGGCGCTCGGCGTCGAACGCGGGACGACCGGCCACCACGCCCAGGCGCTGGCCCAGAAGAAACAGCGGCAGGCTGTTGCGGATTTCCGCCCGCGTGGCGATTTCACGCAGCGCCACGGTTTCATCCATCGTCCCCGTATCGACCAGGGCCAGCGCCGAGAACGGCGGCGGCGCGGCCTCCGGCACGTCGGCCTTCACCGGCTCGGGCAGGCTTGCCAAGGCCTCCTCGATCCGTTCGAGCATGGCCGGTGCAAGGTGGGTGCGATTGGCGCTGATGCGCTTGCGCGATTCCAGCAGGGCACGCTGCACCTCGTTGCTGCGGGCGTGCTCGGCACTGCGGAACAACTGCTGCTCGAGCTCGTTGAGCATCGATTCCAGCGCGCGGGAAAACTCGTCCCGGAAAAATCCGAAAATGCCTTCAAGCACTGCCCGGCGCCGCGGCGGAAAGCCGCGCGCGGCGATCCTGTTTCCTTCGGCAGACGCGCTTCGGCGTGCCTCTGTGCCCGATGTGTGCATGCCGGTCCGCCCCCTGTGCGTTGGGCGAATCATTCTATGATGCGCGTCACAGATCAAGCCCCGCGCAAACGGCGGGAGAAAATCTCCGCGTGCCGCAGCGGGGTGAATCGAGAAACCTGCGCGAATCCGGCCGTGGGCGGGTCGGCGGGGCGGCGGCCTTCCCTGGCCGCCTCATTCGCTCAACCCGGCGGGATGATTGTCAGCGCGCCTGCCAGCGCAGGCTCAACAGCGCGGTGGGGCCGGGCGTGCGGTAGCCGTCCACCAGGACATAGTCGCGATCGAGCAGGTTGTCGATGCGCGCATCCAGCCACAGGCCGGCCGACAGCGGCAGGCTGGCGCGCGCCGACAGCACGCCGTAACCGGCCAGGCGGGTGCCGAAGTCGGGCCGCTCGGAGGCCGCGTGGGCTTCCAGGCCCAGGCGCTGGTCGCCGTCGAACACCCGCTCCACGAGCGCGCTGGCCTTGCGCGCCGGGCGCCGCAGCAGCGCCTCGCCGGTATCGCGGTTCTGCGGATCCTGCCAGGTGGCGCTGGCCTCGACGTTCCAGCCCACGGGCTGCCAGCGCCACTCGAGTTCGGCACCGTCGGTGCGCGCGCGCGCCACGTTGATCGCCTGGGCCTGCGCGCCGCTGAAGTCGATCAGCTGGTCGAGGGCGTTGCGGAAGGCGCGCAGAGACACTTCGCTCGCCGCGCCCGAGGTCAGGCGCAGCGCCAGCTCGGTGCTTTCCGAACGCTCCGGAGCCAGCGCGGGATTGCCGGCGTACCAGCCGCCCCAGCCGGGCGAGTACAGCTCGTTCATGGTCGGTGCGCGGAAGCCCTGGCCCCAGCTGGCCGACAGCCGCAGCGCGCCGGTGAGATCCCAGCCCCAGGCCCCGGCGAAGCTCGATTCGCTGCCGTAGACGCTGTTGTCGTCGTAGCGGCCGGAGAACTCGAACGCGTGCGCGTCGATGCGGCCCTGCCAGGCCGCGAAGGCGGCGCGGGTGTGGCGCGATTGCCCGTATACGTCGCTGCCGGCGGCGGTGTCCATCTGCCGGCCGTGCTCGCTCAGCCAGGACAGCCCGAGGGTCAGGGTGCCCTGCGCGCCGGTCGTGAGGCTGTGCTGCCAGTCGGCCTGGTGCCGGCGCGAGAGGTAGCGCGTGGCGGCGTCCGGGGTGTCGAGCCGGTCGCGGCTGCCGCCGAGGCTGAAGCGATGGTTCCAGTCCGCGCCCAGCTCTCCACCCAGCGCCAGCCCGAACACGTCCTGGCGGGTGTTGGATCGGCCCTGGTCGAACTCGATGTCGTTGTCGCCGTGCAGCAGGCTGGCCTCGACCCGCTGGCTGCCCAGCGCCAGGTCGCCGTGCGCCGCAAGCGTGCGGTAGAGCGCGCCGTCGCGGTCCGGGTCGTGGCTCCAGTTCGAGGGCGTGGTGGCGTCGGTGCCGCGGGTGTCGAGCCAGCCGGCGCTGAGGCCGAAGCCGCCGCGCGCCGAGCGCGCGCCCGCACCCGCTTCAACGCCCCAGGTGTCGTGGTTGCCGGTCCGCAGCGCGGCGCGGCTTGTCGCATCGCGGCGGGTGAAAATCTGGATCACGCCGCTGAGCGCATCGGCACCCCACAGCGCCGCGCGTGGACCGCGCACGATCTCGATGCGCTCGATCGCCGACAGCGGCAACTGCTCCCAGGGATAGATTCCGGTGCCCAGCGCCGACACGCGCACTCCGTCGATCAGGACCAGGGCGTGGTTGGAATTGCCGCCGCGGATGAACAGACTGGTCTGTTGACCAAGCCCGCCGCCGCGCACCACGTCCAGGCCCGGTACGCGGCGCAGGAGGTCGAGCACGTCGACGCCGGCGCTGGCGTCGATCGCGTCGCGGTCGATCACGCTGACCGCGGCGAGCGAGGCGGACTGCGGCTGGGCCAGGCGCGTGGCGGTGACCAGCACCGGGTCGGTTCTCGGCAGGGTCTGGGCCAGGGCAGGCAGGAGGAGCGCGGGCGCGAGCGCCGCGGCAAGAAGGGTGGGACGAAGAAAGGACATCGAATCATGCTCCGGGGATGGAAAGCGGGCGCGTGCCGTGGTTGGCAGACGCCGCGCCGAAACCCGGAAACGGGAGCTCGATGCGCTCGCCCGCATCGCCCACCGCGACGCAACGGAGCCGACGCGCAGCGCCGGCGCTGCAGGCCGGTCTCCGGGCTGGCAGGCCGGGATCGCTCCCGCTTTGCCCGCCTTCCCGGCCCTGCGGCCAGTGGCTGTCCCCCGAAAGGACGTAGGCAAATGACGCCTGCTTACCGTTGCGGGGGCAGCGCCGGATTCGCACCGGCTTCCCGAGCACCTGAAGCGGCGCGGATTCTATCGCAAAGCCGCGATCAAAGCCCCTGGGCCGCCTGTGCCACGGCGCGGAACAGGGCGCGGCCCTTGTTCATGGTTTCGTCCCATTCTTTTTCCGGATCGGAGTCGTAGACGATGCCGGCACCGGCCTGGATATGCAGGCGTCCGTCCTGGATGACGGCGGTACGGATGGCAATGGCGGTGTCGGCGTCACCGTGCCAGCCGAGGTAGCCGACCGCACCCGAATAGATGTTGCGCTTGACCGGCTCCAGCGCGCGGATGATCTCCAGCGCGCGGATCTTGGGCGCGCCGGACACCGTGCCCGCCGGGAAGGTGGCGCGCAGCACGTCCATGTAGGAGAGCCCCTCGCGCAGCGTTCCAGTGACTTCGCTGACAATGTGCATGACGTGGCTGTAGCGCTCGATCAGGAAGCGTTCGCCCACCTCGACCGAGCCGGGTGCGGAAACCCGTCCGACGTCGCTGCGCCCCAGGTCGATCAGCATCAGGTGCTCGGCGCGCTCCTTGGGATCGGCCAGCAGCTCGCGCTCCAGCGCCAGGTCTTCCTCGGGCGTGCGCCCGCGCGGGCGGGTGCCGGCGATGGGCCGCACCGTGACTTCGCCGTGCTGCAGGCGTACCAGAATCTCGGGCGAGGAGCCCACCACCTGGGTGGTGCCGGTGTCGAGGAAGTACATGTAGGGCGAAGGGTTCATCGCCCGCAGCGCGCGGTAGACATCCACCGGGCGCGCATGGAACGGGATGCTCAGGCGCTGGCTCAGCACCACCTGGAAGGCGTCGCCGGCGCGGATGTAGTCCTGGCAGCGCTGCACCGCGTCGAGGAAACCCTCGCGGGTGAAGCCGCTGACGAAGTCGGCTTCGTCCAGCACCTTGCCGTGCAGGGTCTCCGGATAGGGCGCACCGCCGTGGCGCAGACGGTGTTCGAGCGACTCCAGGCGCCGGTTGGCGCGCGCCCAGGCCTGCGGCTCGGCCGGATCGGCGTGCACGATGAGGTAGAGGCGTCCCTTGAGGCTGTCGAATACCGCCAGCTCCTCGGACAGCATCAGGAAGATATCGGGCGTACCCAGCTCGTCGGGCGCGTGACCCCGGCCCAGGCGCGGCTCCACGTACTCCACGCACTCGAAGCCGAACCAGCCGACCAGGCCGCCGGTGAAGCCGGGCAGGCCGTCGATCCTGGGCACCGAATGGGCCAGGCGCAGCGCTTCGACCTCGGCCAGCGGATCGGCGACTTCGCGCCGCGCCACCACCTCGCCGTGTTCGATCGTTTCCAGCATCCGGCCGCGCACCGCATACACCCGCCGCGCCGGCAGGCCGATGATCGAATAGCGCCCGAAACGCTCGCCGCCCTCGACCGACTCGAACAGGTAGGTGTGCGGACCGTCGGCCAGCTTGAGGTAGACCGACAGCGGCGTGTCCAGATCCGACAGCACTTCCCGCACCACCGGGATGCGGGTGTGGCCGGCGGCGGCGAAGGACTGGAAGGTGGCGGCGTCGATCACGGGCGGTGGCCGGAAAAAAGGGGGCGTCAGTATGCCAGCGCCTTCGACCGATGGCCGCTGGAGCACGCGCCCTCCGGCACATTTCCGCAGCGGCGGCAATCTGTTGCTGGCGCGACAGGCGCACCCTACACTGAACCTCGATTTGCGCGTGGTCGATACGGCATGTTCGAGGGGAAACCTGACATGGTCGCGCGGCTCTTCCGCCGAGCCATGGTGCTGCTGGCGCTGGGAGTGGCGCTTGCGCCCGCGGTTGGACTGGCCGTGGTGCGTGACTACTACTTCCGCACGCTCGACAGTCGCCAGGGGTTGCTGCAGAGCACGGTCACGGCATTTCTCCAGGACCGTGAAGGCTTCGTATGGGTGGCCACCCAGGGTGCGCTGCATCGCTTCGACGGTTACACCTTCGTCACCCTCGACATCCTGACGGGCATCGACAGCGCGCTGCCGAGCTTTGCCCAGGCGCTGGCGGAGGACGCGCGCGGCGCGCTCTACGTGGGCACCTTGCGCGACGGGCTTTTCGTGGTCGATCCCGCGCGCCGCAGCGTCACGCCGGTGCCGCTCGCACCCAGCCAGGGTGCGATGGCGGCGGCCCAGATCGACGCGCTGCTGTATCAGGCCGGCGTCGGGCTCTGGGTCGCGCGTCCGGGCGGGATCGGGCTGGTCGATGAACAGTCCGGCCAGTATCGCCAGGTGCTCGCCTTCGAGCAGATACTGACCGGCGGTGGCAGCACCGGCATTACCCGCACCGTCAATGCCCTCGCGCTCGATGGCCAAGGCGATGTCTGGGTCGCCGCCGGCCACGGGATCTATCGGATCGAGGCCGGCCAGGGCCGGGCCGAGCGGTTCTCCGTGGAAGGCGCGCGCGCGCTGCTGGTGGATGCGTCCGGAACCCTCTGGATCGGAACGCCCTCCGGACTGCGCCGCAAGCCGACCGGCTCCGACGCGGCCGAAGTCGTCTGGCCCAGCGCGCCGCGGGCATCGGACGGTGCCTGCTGCGAGGTGATCGCGCTGGCGCAGTCCGGCGACGGCACGCTCTGGCTGTCGGTGGCCCGTGGAAACCTCTGGTACATGGATCCGGCCACGCGCGATGCGGTATCGATTCCGATCAATCCCTGGGTTGACGGCATGCTGGCCGAAGCCGGGCTGCCGCGGCTGATGATCGATCGCTCCGATCTGCTGTGGGCGGGCAGCCACGTGCGCGGCGTGGTGACCACGCCGGCTGCCGGCACACCGTTCCGGGCCGTGTTCGATCTCGACCCGGCGCGCGATCCGCTCACCGGCAACGTGGTGCGCAGCCTGGTTGAAGGCGACGACGGCAGCCTGTGGCTGGGCACCCAGGGCGGCCTGCGCCGCTACGACCCGCTGCGCGACGAGTTCGAGTCTTTCGACGCCGCCTTCGCGCTGGCGAGCGAGTCGGGTCGCGCGCTGGTCACACCGACCGTCGCCGGAATTGCGCCCGGCAACGACGGGACCTGGTGGATCGCCAGCAGCATGGGACTTTTCCAGTTCGATCCTGGTGCCCGCCGGGCGACCGCGGTGATGCTCGAGGAGGGCGGTGGCCCGCTGCCGATGCGGGCGATCGAGCGCGGCCGCGACGGTGCGCTGTGGATCGGCTATGGCGACCGCGGACTGATGCGCTACGAACCCCACAGCGGCGATCGGACCCTGTTCGAGCCGCGCCCGGGCGTCGAGGGTGCCCAGCAGCAGGCGCGGATCCTGGCCATCCGGGAGGACTCGCGCGGGCGGCTGTGGGTGGGCGGAATGGCCGGGCTGAGCGTGCGCGATCCGGCGAGCGGAAGCTTCCGCAGCTTCGTGCACGATCCGGGACGGCCCGACTCGCTTTCGGGAAGCATCGTGCGCGCCATCCACGAGACCCGCGACGGAACGCTCTGGGTTGGCAGCCATCGCGGGCTGGATCAGGTGATCGAGGGGCCGGATGGCACGATGACGTTTCGCACCTGGCCGATCTCGGCGACGGACATGCCGTCGGTCGTCTATGCGATCGCCGAGGACTCCCGGGGCCGTCTCTGGCTGAGCGGCAACGACGGCCTGGTGCGGCTGGACCGGGGCGATGGGAATGCGGTGCGATTCGGGCTGAGCGCAGGGCTTCAGGATCTGGAGTTCAACGGCGGCGCGGTGGCGGCTTTGCGCGACGGGCAGATCGCCTTCGGCGGAATCCGCGGCTTCAACCTGATCGATCCGGCGCGGGTGCAGCGCAGCCGCTTCGACGCCCCCGTGGTGCTGAGCTGGCACGGCAGCGGGCGGCACGCGCTGGCCGGCCCGTTCAATCGCGCCGCGCCGGTGGTGTTTTCCCAGCACGACCAGGTGCTGAGCCTGGGCTTTGCGGCGCTGGACTACACCTCGCCGGAGACCAACCTTTACTCCTACCGGCTGGACGGCTTCGATGCCGACTTCAGCCTGCCCGCGCCGCGCCCCATGGCGGTCTATACCAACCTCCCCGCCGGTCGCTACACCTTTCGCGTTCGCGCCACCAACCACGATGGCATCTGGAGCTCGGGCGAGCTGAATGTGCCGGTCACCGTGGTGCCGCCGTGGTGGCGATCATCCGCGGCCCACGGTGTCTACTGGCTGCTGGGGCTGGGTCTGGCGCTCGTCCTGTGGCGGCACCAGCGCCAGCGCGCCGCGGTCCGCGCCGACCTGCTGGCGCAGATCCGCGAGCGCGAGGATCGGCTGAAGCTGTCGCTCTGGGGCGCGGGCGACTCGTTCTGGGACTGGGACCTGCGCAGCAACCGGCTGCACCGCATCGGTTCCGACCAGCTGCTGCACACGCCGGAAGAAGAGCTGCTGACGACCGAAGAGTGGCGCAGCGAGGCCATCCACCCGGACGACCTGCCGCGGGTGCACAAGCTGATGTACGACCACCTCGCCGGCAAGACCGCGTCATTCGAATCCGAGCACCGCATCCGCAACGCCTACAACGAATGGATCTGGGTGCGTTCGCGCGGCAAGGTGGTCGAGCGCGATAGCGAATCCAACCCGCTGCGCGTGGCCGGCACCGCGCACGACGTGACCGCCGTCCGGCAGGCCGAGCGCGAGCGGCGGACCGCGTCCGAAGTGCTGCGCAGCATGAACGAGGCGGTGGCGGTGGTTGACCTCAACTTCCGCTTCGTTTCGGTGAATCCGGCGTTTTCGCGCATCACCGGCTACCCCGAGCAGGACGTCGTCGGGATGCCCGACAGCCTGCTGGAGAGCGGCCAGCACTCCCCCGAGTTCTATCGCCTGGCGCGCGAAGGACTGGTCGCCAAGGGCTACTTCCGCGGCGAAATGTGGCTGCGGCGCGCCGATGGCGAGCAGTTCCTGGGCTGGATCGAGCAGACCGAAGTTCGCGACGAGCTGGGCGTTCGCAGCCACTTCGTGTGGGTGGTCAACGACATCACCGACAAGAAGCGCGCCGAACAGGAGCTGCGCTACCTGGCCAACTACGACACCCTGACCGGCCTGCCCAACCGCAGCCTCCTGACCGAGCGCCTGTCGCGCGCCGTGGTGCGGGCGCGCCGCCACGGATACGGCGTCGCGGTGCTGTTCCTGGACCTGGACCACTTCAAGGTCATCAATGACTCGCTCGGCCATGCCGCCGGCGACCGCATCCTCAAGGCATCCGCAGCGCGCCTCCTGGGCGTGGTGGGCAGCTCGGACACCGTGGCGCGCCTGGGTGGCGACGAGTTCACCATCGTGATGGAGGACGCCAACGACCGCGATGCGGTGAAGGGCATGGCCGAGGCGGTGCTGGCGGCGTTCGGCGAGCCGATCCTGACCGAAGGCCACGGCGACATCGTGATCACGCCGTCGATCGGGATTTCCATGTTTCCCGATCATGGCCAGGTGCCGACCGATCTGCTGAAGTTCGCCGACGCCGCGATGTATCGCGCCAAGGAGCGCGGGCGCAACAACTTCCAGTTCTACGACGAGGCCATGGACGCCGAAGTGCGGCGTCGTGCCACCCTGACCGCCGCGCTGCGCCGGGCGCTGGACCGCGAGGAGCTGTATCTGGAGTTCCAGCCGCGCCAGTCGCTGTTCGACGGGCGCATCAGCGGGGTTGAAGCGCTGCTGCGCTGGGACAGCGAAGAGTTCGGCATGATTCCGCCGGCCACCTTCATCCCGCTGGCCGAGGAGACCGGGCTGATCCTGCCGATCGGCGAATGGGTGCTGGCGGAAGCCTGCCATCGCCTGTGCGAATGGCGCGACCGGGGCGTGCTCGACCTCAGCGTGGCCGTCAACGTCTCGGTGCTGCAGCTGCTGCGCGGCAACCTGGCCGCGAGCGTGGCGAAGGCGCTGGAAGTGAGCGGCCTGCCCGCCACGCGCCTGGAGCTTGAGCTGACCGAAAGCGTGGTCATGGCGAACGCCGAGCAGACCATCACTATCCTGCGCGACCTCAAGCGCATCGGCGTCAGCATCGCGATCGACGACTTCGGCACCGGCTATTCCTCGCTGATCTACCTCAAACGCCTGCCGATCGACACCCTCAAGATCGACAAGGAGTTCGTCGGCGACCTGACCCGCGACCCGGACGATGCCGCCATCACCTCCACCATCATCACCATGGCCCACTCGCTCGGCCTGACGGTGATCGCGGAAGGTGTGGAAACCGCGGAACAGCTGCGCTACCTGCGCGGCCAGGGCTGCGACGAGATCCAGGGCTTCCTGCTGGCGCGGCCGATGGAGGCCGACGCCTGCCTGGATTTCCTGTTCAAGTACGCCCGCACGTGGTGGACCACCCCGGCCGGTTGACCGCTTGCGGATCGACGCCTATCGTGCCGGCATGGCCAGCCCCGATTCGCGCCAACAGCTCGATCACCTGACCGCCCAGCTCGACGCGCTGGGCGAGGTGCTGGCGCGCCTGCTCGACGAGAACCGCAGCCTGCGCGCCAGCCAGGAGCAGCTCATGGGCGAACGTGCAACCCTGCTGTCCAAGAACGAGCAGGCGCGTTCGCGCGTGGAGGCGATGATCCTGCGGCTCAAGTCGCTGGAGCAGAACGCATGAGTGAGCCGGTCAACGTGCGCATCGCCGATCGTGAGTACATGGTCGCCTGCGAGCCGCACGAGCGCGAAGGCCTGATCGAGGCCGCACGCCTTCTGGACGGCCGGATGCGCGAGATCCGTGCCGCCAACCGCATGGCGGGCATCGACCGGATCGCGGTGTTGGCCGCGCTCAACCTGGCGCACGAGCTGTCGCAAACCCGGCGCACGGATGACCGCGACCAGCGCGAGATCGCCCTGACCCTGGACGACCTGTCGCGCAAGATGGATCGCCTGCTGGCCGCCGCGCGCCGCTGAGGAAGATTTCCCCGTCGGCCACGTAGGGCCGGCCTACGGTGGCGGCGCACCACGCACGATGGTTCGCCCGGCTACCAAGGCGGTTCGTAGGTCGGGGCTACGCCCCCGACGCGGTGTTCTCCATGAACCGCGCCGGATCGACCCGCACGAACACGCTGTCGCCGCGCGCCGTGACCTCCCCTGCGGCGATCACCTCGCACAGCACCCGCGTCTTGCGCCCGGTTTCCCCTTCCACCCGCGCGCGCAGCGTCAGCTCCTGGCCCATCGGCGTGGGCTTGAGGTAGTCCAGGCCCAGGTGCGCGGTGACGCAGTGGATCGGCGGCAGGCTGTCCGGTTCACGCCCTTCGGCGCGGTAGTGGTGGGCCATCGCGGTCCAGTTGCAGTGGCAGTCCACCAGCATCGCCAGCAGGCCGCCGTAGACCCGATTGGTCCAGCCGGCGAACTCGGGGCGCGGCAGGTGGTGGGCGATGACGTGCACGCCGTCGGCATCCCAGCGGCTCTTGATGCGCAGCCCGCTCGGATGTGCGCGGCCGCAGCCGTAGCAGATGTTGTCCGGGTGGGCGAGATCCTGCAGGGCGGAAGCGGTGGGCGTCATGAGTGAAAGCACGCGATGGCAACATCCCATTATGGCCCACGGCGACGCCATGCGGGGTGAACCCGGCGCGGCGCGCGCACCTTCCGCGCCGGCCGATGCGCTACCATGGCCCCGGCAGACTCTGCCGTGTGCGACAGCGTACGCTTACATTTGCCTTGACCCTAATGAACGACCCCGGGGACGCGGCACAAGGCTGGTGTGCAGGCCCGCCGCGAGCGGTAAGCCCGACGCCTTGCAAGCGTTCCCACCTGATCCTCGGGATCAAGGTCGTTTCGTACGCACCGCCACGGTGGAGCCTGCTCTCTTTTTCGCGGATCACGCGCCGATGACCCCTGTTCCCGAAGACCGCGCCGCGCTGCGCGAGCGCATGCGCGCGCGCCGTCTGGAGCTCCCGGCGCGTCTGCAGATGGCCGCCGCCGAGGCGCTCGCCGAACGCCTGCGCGCGCTGCCGGAGCTGGCGGGCGAGGGCTACGTGGCCGGCTACTGGGCGGTGCGCGGGGAGATTTCCCTGCACGCGCTGCTGGCACCGCCGCCGCGCTTCGTCTACTGCCTGCCGTGCCTGGCACCCGGCAGCACGCTGCGCTTTGCGCCCTGGCGCTTCGGCGATCCACTGGTGGCCAACCGCCACGGCATACCCGAGCCGAGCTATTCCCCCACCGCGCAGCTGGCCCCATCCGAGCTTGCCGCCGTGCTGGTGCCGCTGGTGGCCTTCGATGCCTCCGGCACGCGCCTGGGTACCGGCGGCGGCTACTACGACCGCAGCTTCGCCTTCCTGCGCGAGCTGCCGCGCCCGGCGCGGCCGCTGCTGATCGGTGTGGCGCACGATTTCCAGCAGGTCGACGCGCTCCAGGCCGCGCCCTGGGACGTGCCGCTCGACCTCGTCGTCACCGATGCCCGCACCGTGCGCTGCCGGTAGAATCCGCGCCTTTCCGCCGAGATCCGCGCTGCCATGGCCCATTGGCTGATGAAATCCGAGCCGGAGGAATTCTCCATCGACGACCTCGCCGCGCGCGGGCGCGAGCCGTGGACCGGCGTGCGCAACTACCAGGCGCGCAACTTCATGCGCGACGACATGCGCGTGGGCGACGGCGTGTTCTTCTACCACTCCAACTGCGCCGTGCCCGGCATCGTCGGCATCGCACGGGTGGCGAGCGCAGCCTACGCCGACCCGACCCAGTTCGATTCGCAGAGCGACTATTTCGATCCCAAATCCACACCCGCCGCACCGCGCTGGCAGATGGTCGACGTCGCCTTCGAACGCAAGCTGCCGCGCACGATCAGCCTCGACGAACTGCGCGGGCACGCCGAGGCGCTGGGCGACTTCCCGCTGCTGGCGCGCGGCAACCGGCTTTCGGTGCTGCCGGTGAGCAATGCGCAGTGGAAGACCATCCTCGCGCTCGCCTGAGCGCTTCTCGCAAGGAGCCCCGCATGTCATCGGATATTGAAAACGCCAAGCGCCTGTCGGCCGAGCGCGCCATGGAATTCGTCGAAAAAGGCTCGGTGGTCGGGGTCGGCACCGGCTCGACCGTGCGCTGGTTCATCGAGGCGCTGGGGCGCGAGCCGGGGTTGATCAAGGGCGCGGTCTCCAGCTCCGAGCAGAGCAGCGCGCTGCTGCGCCAGCGCGGCATCGAGGTGCTTGACCTCAACGCCGAAGGCCCGCTCGGGCTGTACGTGGACGGGGCCGACGAATGCGATCCGCAGCGCCGCCTGATCAAGGGCGGCGGCGCGGCGCTGACGCGCGAGAAGATCATTGCCGCGGCCAGCGAGCGCTTCGTCTGCGTGCTCGATGCCTCCAAGCGGGTGGACGTGCTCGGGCGCTTCCCGCTGCCGGTGGAGGTGATCCCGATGGCGCGCAGCCACGTCGCGCGCGAGTTGCTGAAACTCGGCGGCCAGCCGGTCTGGCGCGACGGCGTCGTCACCGACAACGGCAACTGGATCCTCGACGTGCACGGCCTGGCGATCGTCGATCCGGTGGGGCTGGAGGCGCGCATCAACCAGATCGTCGGCGTGGTGGCCGTGGGCCTGTTCGCGGCGCGTCCGGCCGACGTGGTGATCGCCGACGGCGTGGTGGTCGCCGGCGGCGTCTGACGCCGCCCGGCGGCCTCAGCCGGGACGGATGATCCGTCCGTCGCGGGCGTCGCGGATGACCGAGGGCAGGGCGCGGTCGCCGGTTTCCCCGTCGACCCATCCATCCAGCGCGTCGCGCAAATCGCCAGCGAGATCTCCGATGCACCGCGCCGGCGGCTCGCCGGCACGGTTGGCGCTGGTGGACACGATCGGTCCGCCGAAGGCCTCGCACAGCGCGGCGGCCACCGGATGCGCGGTGATGCGCACCGCGAGCGTGTCGTGATCGCCGCGCAGGCCGTGTGGCACGGCGTCGGTGCAGGGAATCAGCCAGGTGTTGGGCCCGGGCCAGCTCGCCAGCACCTGGTCGCGGCGTTCGGGCGCGAGCGCGCTCCAGCGCAGGTAGCGATCCACCTGCGCGGGACGCGCCGCGATCACGATCATGCCCTTGGCCGCCGGGCGCTGCTTGATGGCCAAAAGGCGCGCCAGCGCCGTCGCGTCGAAGGGATCACAGCCCAGGCCCCAGACCGCCTCGGTCGGGTAGGCGATGACGCCGCCCGCGCGCAGGGCGCAGGCGGCGTCCGGAATCGACAGTGGACGCGCGGTCACGGGAGGGGTCGCTCCGGGCTCAGGGCTCGCAGAAGCAGTGCGCCACGGCCTTGAACGGGCGCCCGCCCTCGGGTGGTGAATCCAGCAGGCGCAGGGTCTTGCCCAGCTCGCGCGTTCCCGGTGCGTCGAGCAGCAGGGTCGGCAGCCCCGCCTGCGCCATCAGCGCACGGACGGTAGCGTTGCGGCCTGCGTTGACCAGCGCCTGCTCGAAGGGCGACAGCGTCTTTTCGACGTACTGCACCCGGTAGCCGTCGCTCGGCAGGGTCGCGCGGCGCGCGGCCTCGGCGACGGCATCGTGCAGCCCGCCCAGTTCGTCCACCAGGCCGCGCGCCTCGGCCTGCGTGCCGCTCCAGACCCGCCCGCGCGCGACCTGGTCGATCGCCTCGGGAGTCGTCTCGCGCGCCGCCGCCACCTTGCCGATGAACTGGCGGTAGCCCTGGTCGATGATGGCCTGGATGGTCTTGCCCACCTCGACCGACATCGGGCGGGTGGGATCGAAGGCACCGGCGATCTTCGTGGTCGCCACGCCGTCGACGTGCACGCCGATCTTGGCGAGGGTGTCGGGGATGGTCATGAACAGGCCGAAGATGCCGATCGAGCCGGTGATGGTGGTGGGCTGGGCGTAGATCGCGTCGGCGTTCATCGAGATCCAGTAGCCGCCCGAGGCGGCCACGTTGCCCATCGAGACCACCACCGGCTTGCCGGCGGCGCGGATCAGCTCCACTTCGCGGCGGATCTGCTCGGACGGAAACACGCCGCCGCCGGGGGAATCCACGCGCAGCACCACGGCCTTCACGTCCGCGTCCTCGCGCGCATCGCGCAGCAGGCGCGAGGTGGACACGCCGCCCACGGTGCCGGGCGGCAGGTCGCCGGCCGCGATTTCGCCCTGGGCCACCACGATGGCCACCTTGGGCCGCGCATCGAAGGCCGGGCGCTCGCGGTCCACGAAGCCGAGATAGGCGTCCATCGACACCTGGCGGAAGCTGTGGGTTTCGGTGTCCTCGACGCCGCGCTCGACCATCAGATCGCGGAACTGGTCCTGGGTGACGAGGCCGTCCACCAGCTTCTGCTCCAGCGCGAGCTTGCCCATGTCGCCGGCCACGGACTCGACCCGCGCCGCGAAATCGTCGATGCCGGCCTGCAGCGCCTCGGCATCCAGCGAGCGCAGCCGCGCCAGGTCGGCCAGGAAGTGCCGCCAAAGGTCGTTCATCCAGTAGAGATCGGCCTCGCGCGACTCGGGCGAGGCGGCGTCGAGGATGTAGGGCTCGGCGGCGGACTTGTATTCGCCGACGCGGAACAGGTGCACATCGACGCCGAGCTTGTCCTCCAGTGCCTCGCGGTAGTAGGCGCGGTAGCGCGACAGGCCTTCGAGCAGCACCATGCCGTCCGGATGCAGGTAGACCTCGTCGGCGAGTGCGGCGAGGTAATACTGCTTCTGGTCCATGCCGTCGGCGTAGGCCACCAGCTGCTTGCCGCTCTTCCTGAACTCGGTCACCGCGCGCGCCAGCTCTTCGAGCGCGGCGAAGCCGATCCCGGTCATCTGGTCGGGACGGATCACCACCCGCTCGATGCGGGAATCCGTGGCGGCCGCCTCCAGCGCGCGCACCAGATCGCGCAGCTGGGTTTCCGGCAGCGGCTGGTTGATCGCCTTGGACAGCGCGCGCTCGAACGGATCGGCGCTGAACTGCTCCACCACCTGGCCCTGCGGCGCGATCACCAGCGCGCTGCGCTCGGGCAGCTTGGGGCGGCCGCTGAACAGCGCCACGAGCAGGATCAGCCCGATGAACAGGAAGATCGCGTTGAAGACCAGCCGGCGGGTGAAGTTGACGGCGTTCCAGCCGGCGCGGGCAAACCGCAGCAGCGGTCCGGGAGCAGATCGAGACATGGCGTTATCGCGTAAGAACGGGGATGTGGGGACAAGAATACGCGCTTGCCCGGCGCGGGCTACGTGCCGGAGGGCACGGGTGCCGCGGTACGGGCGCGTGGTTCAGGCGGCCGTTGGCGCAGGCTGTGGCGCAGCCGCAGGCCCAGCAGCAGCGCCGCGAAGGTCAATCCCGCCACCAGTCCCACCCACATGCCCGGCGCGCCCCAGCCCAGTCCGAGCCCGAGGCCGGCGGCCAGCGGCATCCCGACGCACCAGTAGGCAAAGGCCGCCAGCAGCATCGGTACGCGCGTGTCCTTGAGCCCGCGCAGCGAAGCGCTGGAGACCACCTGGATGCCGTCGGACACCTGGAAGGCGGCGGCGTAGAGCAGCAGCGTGGCCGCCAGCGACAGCACCGCCGCATCGCGGGTGTAGATGGAGGCGATCAGGTCGTTGCCCAGCGCGATCGCCGACGCCGTCACCAGCTGCACGCCGATCACGATGACATAGCCGGCCAGGATGGCGCGCCGCAGCCCGTGGCGATCTCCGGCACCGGCGGCGTGGCCGACCCGCACCGTGGTGGCCTCGGCCAGCGCCAGCGCGCCCATGAAGGTGATCGAGGCGACGTTGATCGCGATCTGGTGGGCCGCTGCCGGTACTTCGCCCATGCGTCCGATCAAAAGCGCCGTGGCGATGAACAGTCCGCCCTCCATCGCCACCGTCACGCCGATCGGAACCCCGAGCGCCAGCAGCCCGCGGATCGTCTCCCGGCGCGGCCACTCCCAGCGCCCGAACAGGGCCAGATCCGCGAAGCGCCGGCTGGTCGCCAGGTGCGCCGCGAAGGCCAGCGCCTGGCACCAGAGCATGATCGAGGTGGCATAGCCCACGCCGCCGGCACCCAGCTCGGGCAGGCCGAAGCGGCCGAACATCAGCACGTAGCCCAGCGGTGCCAGGATGGCGAGCCCGGAGACGCCCAGCACCATCGTGGGCAGGGTCCAGTGCAGGCCCTCGCTCAGGTAGCGCATGCACAGGTAGAAGGCCAGCGCCGGCACGCCCCAGCGCACGCCGTGGATGAAGTCGGCCGCGGCGGGCCGGATTTCCTCGGCGATGCCCATGGGTTCCAGCAGCCCGGTGGCGAGCTGCAGGAATCCGACCAGCAGCGCCGCCAGCGCCGCCGCCAGCCACAGTGTCTGGCGAAACAGCGAAGGAATCTCGGCGCGTCGTCCGGCACCGGCCAGGTGCGATACCGAAGGCGGCACCGCCAGCAGCACGCCCACCAGCACGATCGCCACCACCGACCAGATCGCCGCGCCCACCGCCACCGCCGCCAGGGTGTTGGGATGGTGATGGCCGGCCAGTACCGAATCGACGAAGCCGATCATGCCGGTCGCCACGTGCCCGAAGATCAGCGGCAACGCGAGCGTGAAGGTGCGGCGCATCTCGCGCGCGAGCAGCGCGAAACGGGTGCGGGCGGAGGGCATGGGACGGGTCCTTGCGGAAAATCAGCGACGCGCAGGGGCCATGGCGGCGCGGGCCGGTCGCTCCGGCCCGAAACCGCCGTCAGGCCAGCGTAGCGAGGGCGGCAGCGTACTCCGGTTCCTGGGTGATTTCCGCGACCCGTTGGGCATGAATCACCGTGTCGTGCTCGTCCAGCACCACCACCGCGCGCGCCGCCAGCCCGGCCAGCGGGCCGTCTTCCATCGCCACGCCGTAGTCCTTCAGGAACTCGCGCCCGCGCATCATCGAGAGCATGGTGACGTTCTGGATGCCTTCGGCACCGCAGAAACGCGCCTGCGCGAAGGGAAGATCGGCCGAGATGCACAGCACCGCGGTGTTCGCGAGCGTGGCGGCCTCCTGGTTGAAGCGCCGCACCGAGGCCGCGCACACGCCGGTGTCGATGCTCGGGAAGATGTTGAGAACCTTGCGCTTGCCGGCGAAGTCCGCGAGCGTGCGCTCGGAAAGATCGCCTGCCACCAGCCGGAATCCGGGTGCCTTGCTGCCGACCTGCGGAAATGTGCCGCCGATGCGGACCGGACTGCCTTTGAATGTCACCGTGGCCATGGCCAGGCTCCTTGGGGTTGGGAAAACACCGGACAATCTGGAGGCTGGCGCGCCCGCTTTCAAGCTGCCGCCGCGCGCGGCGGGGGGCGCATCGGATACAGTTCACCGCCTTGGCGCGGCAATGCGCGCCGCCCTGTCTGCACGCGGCCATCGCGCCGGAGGAACCCGCCGTGGCCTATCACACCATCATCGAACCCTTCCGCATCCACTCGGTCGCGCCGCTGCGCATGACCACCGAGGCGCAGCGGCGCGAGGCGGTAAAGGCCGCCGGCTACAACCTGTTCGGCCTGCATTCGGATGATGTGCTGATCGACCTTTTGACCGACTCGGGCACCGGCGCGATGAGCCGCGACCAGTGGGCCGCGATCCAGCACGGCGACGAGTCCTATGCCGGCAGCCCCTCGTTCGAGATCTTCCGCAGCGCGGTGCAGGAGCTGTTCCCGTTCGCCCACGTCATTCCCACCCATCAGGGTCGCGCGGCGGAAAAGATCCTGTTCACCGCGCTCGGCGGCGCGGGTCGGGTCATTCCGGGCAACACCCACTTCGACACCACCCGCGCCAATATCGAGTACAGCGGTGCCGAGGCGGTCGACCTGGTGATCGCCGAGGGCCGCGACCCGGCCAGCCGCCATCCCTTCAAGGGCAACATGGACACCGCGCGTCTGGACGCCTTCCTCGCCGCCAACGCCGGCCGCGTGCCGGTGGTGATGCTCACCCTCACCAACAACTCCGGCGGCGGCCAGCCGGTGAGCCTGGAGAACATCCGCGAAACCAGCGCGGTCTGCCACCGCCACGGCGTGCCGCTGTTCCTCGACGCCTGCCGCTTTGCCGAGAACGCCTGGTTCATCCGCGAGCGCGAACCGGGCCAGGGCGAGCGCGAGGTGTCGGACATCGTGCGCGACATGGCGCGGCTCGCCGACGGCATGACGATGAGCGCCAAGAAGGATCCGATGGGCAACATCGGCGGCTGGCTCGCGCTCAACGACGACGTGCTGGCCGAACAGTGCCGCGCGCTGCTGATCCTGACCGAAGGCTTTCCCACCTACGGCGGCCTTGCCGGACGCGATCTGGAGGCGCTGGCGCAAGGCCTGAAGGAGGTCGTCGACCACGACTACCTGCGCTACCGCATCCGCTCCACCGCGTATCTGGGCGAGGCCTTGGCGAAGGCCGGGATTCCCGTGCTCCAGCCCATCGGCGGCCACGCGGTCTATCTGGATGCCAAGGCGTTCCTGCCGCACATTCCGCCGCTGCAGTATCCCGGCCAGGCGCTCGCGGTGGCGCTGTACGAAGCCGGCGGCGTGCGCGGCTGCGAGATCGGCACGGTGATGTTCGGTCGCCACCCGGACGGCTCGGAAACGCCCGCGACCATGGAGCTGGTGCGCCTGGCCATCCCGCGCCGCACCTACACCCAGAGCCACATCGACTACGTGATCGAAGTCTGCGGGGAAGTCGCCCGCCGCGCGCCGACGCTTTCCGGCTACCGCATCACCCACGAGCCGAAACAGCTGCGCCACTTCACTGCGAGCTTCGAGCCGCTGGCGTAGGGAAACCCCGAGCGGGGCCGTCATGCCCGCGAAGGCGGGAGCGACGAGCGAAGATCGGCGTGCCTGGAGGATCGCCAGGCGTGCGGCAGGCGCGGTCGGCATCGGCCACCAGCGCCCGCCGCGCGGCTCAGATTTTCTTCCACAGGCCGAGCAGGGCCACGGCGGAAAACGCGGCACCCGCGTAAAAGGTGAACGAGGCACCGAGCTGGTCCCACAGCAGCCCGGCGATGACGCTGGCGACCAGCATGGTCAGACCGCTGACCAGGTTGAAGACGCCGAAGGCGGTGCCGCGCAGATCGGACGGCGCGGCCTTGGCCACCATCGTCGCCAGCAGGCCCTGGGTCATTCCCATGTGGACGCCCCAGAGCGCAACGCCGGCCAGAACCGTGGTCCAGTGCGCATCCATCGCCAGCACCAGATCGGCGGCGATCAGGACCACCAGGCCCCAGGCCAGGAGCTTCTCGTGGCTCATGCGGTCCGACAGGGTCCCGAACGGGTAGGCGGACGCGGCGTAGACGAGATTCATCGCCACCATCACCAGCGGCACCAGCGCCAGGGCGATGCCGCCCTGCTGCGCGCGCAGCACCAGGAAGGCTTCGCTGAATCGGGCCAGGGCGAAGACCGCGCCCAGGCCGACCACCCACCAGTACGCGCCGCCCAGCCGCCTGAGGTTTTCACGCCGTATCGGGTTGGTGCGCTTCCCGCCCGCCTGACGTTCGGGTTCGCGCACGCCGAACAGCAGCAGCGCGACCGCGAGCAGGCCCGGAATCACCGCCACCCAGAATACCGCCCGAAAGTCGTCGGCCCACAAGAGCATCAGGCCGACCGCCAGCAGCGGGCCGAGGAACGCGCCGACCGTGTCCAGCGACTGGCGCAGCCCGAACGCCGCGCCGCGCACCGCGAGCGGAGCGATATCGGCCACCAGCGCATCGCGCGGCGCGCCGCGCACGCCCTTGCCGACGCGATCGAGCAGGCGCGCCGCAAGCACGACGCCGAGGCTGGGTGCCATGGCAAACAGCGGCTTGGTGAACGCCCCCAACGCGTAGCCGAACACGGCCAGGCCCTTGCGCTTGCCCAGGTAGTCGCTGATCGCACCGGAGAACACCTTGACGATCAGCGCGGTCGCCTCGGCCAGGCCTTCGATCAGACCAACCGCGAATGCGCTGGCACCCAGGGTTCCGACCATGAACAAGGGCAGCAGGCTGTGGATCATCTCCGAAGAGATATCCATCAGCATGCTCACGAATCCGAGCACCCAGATGCCGGCTGGAATCGTGTGGCGCTGCGCTCCCGGCGTTCTTGCCATGGGCATGATTCCGTTGCCTCGATCCGGAGACGTCGAGCAATTATGCGCTGGCCGCCCGCTCCCGGTGAGCGGCTGCGGCGCGAGCATCGAACCGCGCCGCCGCGAGCGCGCTACCGGCACTGCCGTATTGCCGCAGGCTGCGCCAGCGGATCAGACCAGGCTGCAATGAAGGTCGGGACATGGCGCGATCGGCGGCGGGTCCGCGCCGCGCGGCAAGACCGCGCACGCCGGCGTCGGGAATGGGTTGCATGGACTGGCTACCATCGGCAGGCCCAGCGACTGCGGGTCTGTCAAACCAACTGCGTGCCGCGATGATTGCCGCAGGTCATGAGCCGCGCCCCAGCGTGCTCGAAAAACACTTCAACGCCCGTTACTGGGGCCGCTCCGTGACCTATCAGGCGGTGCGCCGCTGGCTTCTCGGGCTATCCATTCCGGCGCAGGAGAAGTTGCAGGTTCTCGCCGATTGGCTGCATGTCGAGCCGCAAGTGTTGCGCTACGGCCTTACCGGGGCACCCGACAAGCCGCGAAAAGCATGGGCATCCGCGCGCCGCACTGGGACTCGATTGCGACGGCCGACCAGGCCCTGATTCAGGCCTATCTCTCGCTCCCCGAGGCCACGCGCCAGCACCTGCGCGCGTTCATCGCGGCGCTGCGGTGATCTGGAGCACAGGGTCGGGAGCGGCGCGCAACGGTGACATTCCTGCAGGGCCGAACCGCAGCACCTTGCCGGATCAGGGCACGATTTCGAGCCACTCGCGCGCTGCGAACTTTTCCGCGACCAGCGCCTGGGCGCGGGTCATTTCTTCGGCCGAGATCGCGCTCGGGGAAAGGCCGTGGTTCTGGCGGAAGGTGTCGATCATGCATTCGATCACGGCCTCGCGGGACAGGCCGGTCTGGCTGCGCAAGGGATCGACGCGCTTGACGGCGCTCTGGGTGCCCTTGTCGGAGAGTTTCTCGCGGCCGATGCGCAGCACCTCCAGCATCTTGGCCGCGTCGATGTCGTAGGCCATGGTGACGTGGTGCAGCACCGCCCGCGAACGGCGCGCTTGGGCCGCGCCGGCGATCTTGCCCGATGCCGAGGCGATGTCGTTGAGCGGCACGTACCAGGCTTCGATGCCGAGCGATCGCAACGCCTTGAGCACCCAGGCGTCCATGAAGGCGTAGGCTTCCTGGAAGCTCATGCCCTCGACCAGGGACTCGGGCGCGGAGAGCGAATAGGTAATGGTGTTGCCCGGTTCGATGAACATCGCGCCGCCGCCGCTGATGCGGCGCACCACTTCGATGCCGTGGTGCCGCGCGCCCTCGGGATCGACTTCGTTGCGCAGCGACTGGAAGCGCCCGATCACCACCGCCGGGGACGCCCACTCCCACACCCGCAGCGTGGGCGGCCGGTGCCCGACGCCGACTTCATCGGTGATGACCTCGTCCAGCGCCATGTGCAGCGCGGGTGGCTGGGGCTCGGTGTGGATGAGCTGCCAGTCGTGGTGGTTCCAGCGTTCGATCACGGGCTTTCTCCGCCGTCGATGGCGCGCCGCACCGCGGTTGCGATGGCCTTGGGGCTGACGCCGTACATCCGCACGCCGTCCGGCAGGCCGGACGCGATCGCGTCCGCGAGCGCCTCCGCGTCCGTATCGGCGGACAGACCCGCGAGGGCGGCGTTGATCGCTTCCAGCGCGGCATCGGGCTCCAGGAAGAAGTCGCCGCTGACCTGCACCCGCGCCAGGCACCCGCGTTCGATCGAGAGATCGACGACGGTGAGCTTGCCGCCGGGCATCTTGTATTCGCCGTGTCGGTTCATGCGTGCATCTTAGTGCCGCAGGCGGGGATCGGGATAAGCTTGGGCGATGCGTTTGCCCTGCCTTCCCATCGCACCGGTGTCCGGCTGATGCGCCTGTCCGAGCGTCCCGACCTGGCGCGCGCCGGTGTCGCCGCGGTGCTGGTGCTGCTGTTCGTCCTGCACCTGGCGCTGTTCGCCTTCGCCACCCTGGTCACCGACTCGGGCCGCGATCTGGCCAACGCCTGGGCGATCGGCCACGGGGGGCCGTATCCGGAGTACGGGCCGAGCCTGTTCGGGCGCTGGAAGCTGGGGCCGGTCTGGTTCTACGCGCTCGCGCTGCCGCTGCGGGTGTTCGGCAGCGTGACTGCGGCGGCGCTGTTCACCGGCGCGCTCGCGGCGCTGAAGATCCCGCTGGCGTTTCTGATCGGGCGTCGGCTGGTGGATGCGCGCCTGGGCCTGCTCGCGGCATTGGCCATGTCGCTGCCGGGCTGGAGCAGCGTCGGCACGCTGGTGGTCGCGCACACCAGCGCGGTGGAAACCGGCGTGCTGGCGACGATCTGGCTGGCGCTGGTGGCCTGGCAGGACCGCCGTCCGGCCTTCCTCGCGCCGGCCTTTCTTGCGCTGGCGCTGGCGCTGCATGCGCATCCGACCGCGCTGGTGGCCGCGCCGGTGCTGTTGCCCGCGCTCCGGCAGGCGATCCGCACGCCGGGGGCGCGGCGCTGGATCCTGGCGGGCGGCGTGCTGTTCGCGCTGCCCTTCCTGCCGGCGCTGCTGGCGGAAATGCGCGCCGGCTGGCCGCAGGCGACGGCCAGCCTGGGCTATCTGCAGGAGGCCGATCCGATGGCGCGGCTGGCGCGGATTCCGGCCATCGCCACTTCGCTGCTGGCGGGCAGCGCATGGTTCGGCGGACGGTTCCTGCTGTCGGTGCCCGCGCCGATCGTCTGGGGGCTGCACGCCCTGGTGCTGCTGGCCGCCTTCGCGGGGACGCTCCGGCTGTTGCGCGCCGGGGCGCGCGACGATGCGGTCGGGCGCGCGCGCCGCGTATGGCTGGCGGTGGCGGCGTGTGCGCTGTGCGCCATCGTCTTCCTCGCCCTGCTGCGCGACGCCACGCCCACCTGGATGACCTACGCCCTGGCGCCGTTCGGCGCGGGACTGCTGGCGCTGGGCGGCTGGGGGCTGCTGCACGACCGCGCGCGCCGCGACGCCGCGCTGGGCGTGCTGGCGCTGCTGGCGCTGGGCACCGGCGCGCTGGGGCTGTGGCAGCGCGCCGCGCTGGAATCCTCCGGGCGGATCCTGCTGCCGGGCGGCAGCATCGGCGACATCACCGCCTCGCGCGCCGCGCCGGCGCAGTACAGCCCGTGGCTTTCGGTACGCCAGTTCGACGCGCTGGCGGCGCGCGCCTGTCCCGCGACCGGGGCCTTGACCCTGCACGGCGAGCTGGCGGCGGTATTCGATTTCAGCCAGGGCGTGGCGGCGCGGCTGCACTGTCCGTCCGATCGCCTGCCGAGGCTCGGCGGCAGCGCCGGGACGCGGCATCTGGCGGGCGTGGCGGCGGGGTTGGCGGTCGAGCTCGGGCTGGAGCCGATGCCGGTCGAGCTCGGCCACGTGCTGCGCACCCCGCTGCGCGTGCTGACCGATGCCGCGCGCCGGGCCGAGGTCGACGTGCGCTATCGGCCGGAGCGGCAGGCGGCCTTCGATGCCGCCGGCGACCAGGTGCTCGAAGGGCGCGCACCCTGTCCACCCGATGCGCTGGTGGCCTTCACCAACCTGACGCCGATGGTCAACCGCGCGCAGTTCGAGCTGTGGATCGACGGTGAAGCGGTGCCGCCGCTCGCCGATTCGCGCCTGACGCGCTACTACGCCTGCGGCGGTAGCGAGGTGGCCTGGCGCATCCGTACGCCCGATCCGGCCTCGATCGACGCGGTGATTTTCTCCCGCCGCGCCCGCTGAGCCGCGGCGCAACGGCCGGACAGGCCTGCCGAGTGTGCCGGGGCCGCGGCCGGCCGGCATCGGCTACAATCCGCCGGCTGTACCTATTCCTTTGCGATCTTCCGGAAATCCCATGAGCGACGAGTCGGCCACCTGGTTTTACGAGCACTTCGAGCATTCGGGGTCGGCGATCGGCTTTCGCGTCACCGGCAAGGTCGACGAAGTGCAGTCGCCGTTCCAGAAGATCGAGATCTGGGATACCACCGACTGGGGCAAGCTGATGGTGATCGACGGGGCCATCATGCTCACCACGCGCGACAACTTCCTCTACCACGAGATGATGTCGCACCCGGTGCTGTTCACCCACTCCAATCCCAAGCGCGTGGTCATCATCGGCGGCGGCGACTGCGGCACGCTGCGCGAGGTGCTCAAGCACAAGGAAGTGGAGCAGGTGGTGCAGGTCGACATCGACGAGCAGGTCACGCGCATGGCGGAAAAGCACTTTCCCGAGCTGTGCGATGCCAACGCCGACCCGCGCGCCCAGCTGCTGTTCGATGACGGCATCGCCTACATGAAGAACGCCGCGCCCGAGAGCGTGGATGTGATCATCGTGGACTCCACCGATCCGGTCGGCCCGGCCGAAGGGCTGTTCAACGAAGCCTTCTACGCCTCCTGCCACCGCGCGCTGCGGGCCGGCGGCATCCTGGTGCAGCAGTCCGAGTCGCCGCTGGTGCACCTGTCCCTGATCAAGTCGATGCGCCACCACATGGCCGCCGCCGGCTTCGCGCACTTCCGCACCCTGCCTTTTCCCCAGCCCTGCTATCCGACCGGCTGGTGGAGCTGCACGCTGGCGCGCAAGGGCGCCGAGCTCAGTGGCTTCCGCGAGCGCGGCGCGCACTCCAAGATCTTTCCCACCCGTTACTACAACGTCGACATCCACCGCGCCGCGCTCGCCAGCCCCGAGTTCATGCGCGAGCTGGGCGACTGACACAGGATTTTCCCGTGCTGCTTGAACGCCTGCCCGAATTCGTCAGCGCCCATCCGATCCTCGTGCTCGGATTCGTCGCCGTCACCCTTGCCCTGATCGCCAACGAGTTCTCGCGCTTCACGCGCGGCTACAAGGCGTTGACGCCTGCGCTCCTGACCCATCTGATCAACCGCGAGAACGCGCTGGTGGTGGACGTCAGCCCGCTCAACGACTTCGAGAAGGGCCACATCGTGGGTTCGAAGAACGTGGTGATGAGCCAGTTCGATCCGGAGAACAAGCTCCTGGCCAAGGCGCAGGAGCTGCCGATCGCGGTGGTCTGCCGCAACGGCATGGTGTCCGGGCAGGCGGCCAAGCGGCTGGTCAAGGCCGGCTTCAAGCGCGTGCACTGGCTGGACGGCGGCATCGGTGCCTGGCAGGCAGCCGATCTGCCGCTCGCGCGCGGGCGCTGAGGCGCAGGTTCCGCGCGATGGCTCGCACCACGGGCGCGGATGCGCAAGAATGAAGGCATGAACCGTTCGCCGCTTCGCAGACTGCTGGTCCTCTTCGCCCTGATGCTGATGCTCCCGGCCGGCTGCGGCGTGGGCACGCAGAACGATCTGCGCGACAACGCCCTGTTCGCCTATGCCGGCGCCATCCGCTGGGGTCACATCGATGATGCGTGGTCGATGGTCGACCCGGACTACGCGCGCGAGCATCCGATGACGGCGCTCGATCGCGAGCGCTTCGAGCAGATCCAGGTGACCGGCTACCAGGTCAAGGGCAGCGAGATGCTGTCCGAGAACGAGATGCTGCAGCTGGTGGAAATCCGGCTCATCAACAAGCACACCCAGGCCGAGCGCACGGTGCAGGATCGGCAGCGCTGGCGCTGGGATCCGCAGCTGCGGCGCTGGTGGCTGACGACGGGCCTGCCAAAAATCACCGCCGGCACTACCTGATCGGTCCACTCGACACCCCCATGATCGCCTCCAACCGGATTCCCGGCGGCCAGTTCGAGCCCAAGCTCGTCTCGATCCTGCGGCACGGCTATACCCTGCGCGACCTGCGCGCCGACGCCATCGCCGGCTTCACGGTAGCGGTGGTGGCGCTGCCGCTGGCGATGGCGCTGGCGATCGCCTCGGGCACCACGCCCGACAAGGGCCTGCACACCGCCATCGTCGCCGGCTTCCTGATCTCGGCGCTGGGCGGCTCCAAGGTCCAGATCGGCGGCCCCACCGCGGCCTTCATCCCGGTGGTGTTCAACGTCATCGAGAAGTTCGGCTACGGCGGGATGATCATCTGTACCCTGATGGCCGGCCTGATGCTGATCGCGGCGGGCGTGCTGCGGCTGGGCAACCTGATGAAGTTCATGCCCCAGCCGGTCATCACCGGCTTCACCGCCGGCATCGCGGTCACCATCTTCGTCAGCCAGATCAAGGATGCTCTCGGGCTGGAGATCGAGCACCTGCCGGGCGAGTTCATCGCGCGCTGGAAGACCTACTTCGCGCACATGGACAGCTTCAGCCCGGTGACGCTCGGCCTGACCCTGGCGTGCCTGGCGCTGATCATCGTGATCAAGCGCTGGCGGCCGAAGTGGCCGGTGCTGCTGATCTGCGTCGCGGTCGGCTCGCTGGCGGCGCTTGCCCTGCCGGTGGCCACCATCGCTTCGACCTTCGGCGAGCTGCCGAGCACCCTGCCGCGCCTGAGCCTGCCGCACATCCCCTTCGACCGCGCGCTCGAACTGCTGCCGGCCGCGTTCACCATCGCTTTCCTCGCCGGCGTCGAATCGCTGCTGTCGGCGGTGGTGGCCGACGGCATGATCGACGGCCGCCACCGCTCCAACGCCGAGCTGGTGGCGCAGGGCGTGGCCAACATCGGATCGGCCCTGGTCGGCGGCCTGCCGGCCACCGGCGCGATCGCGCGCACCGCCACCGGCATCCGCGCCGGCGCGCGTTCGCCCATGGCCGGCATCCTGCACGCGGCATTCCTGCTTGCCTTCATGCTGCTGCTGGGCCCGGTGATGGGCTACGTGCCGCTGGCCGCGCTCGCGGCGGTGCTGCTGATGGTGGCCTGGAACATGAGCGAGGTGGAGCGCTTCCGCTACCTCATGCGCTCTTCCTGGGGCGACCGGCTGGTGCTGCTGACCACGTTCGTCCTGACGGTGATGTTCGACCTCACCGTGGCCATCGAGGTGGGCGTGGTGATGGCCGCCTTCGTCTTCATGAACCGCATGAGCCGGGTCGTGGAAGTCGAGCCCGACGCGCCGGGACAGGCGCTGCTGGACGAGGTTGGCGAGGAGGCCGGCTCCGCCCAGCGCGAGGCGCTGCCCGCAGGCGTGGAAGCCTGCCGGGTGTCGGGTCCGCTGTTCTTCGCCGCGGTCAGCCGCATCGACAACGTGCTCGACCAGGTGCCCCGCACGACGCGCGTCTTCATCCTGCGCACGCGCCTGGTGCCGATCATGGACGCCTCCGGCGTGACCGCGCTGCAGGGGCTGCTGGATCGCTGCCAGCGCTACGGGATGCGCGTGATCTTCTCGGGCCTGCAGGCGCAGCCGCGCCGCGCCGTGGTGCGCATGGGTCTGTCCCGTCACCCGGCCCTGCTGGGCATGGCCGAAGACTTTCCCACGGCCATCGCAATGGCACAGGACTATCTGGCCCGGGAGTGAGCGTGGATTCGGGGGCGGGCGCAGTCGCGGCGCGGCACCGCTACACTGGCAGACCGATTCGCTCCACGAGGATGCCGCCGATGTTCCACGCGCAGGCGCTTGCGGGCAGCAAGCCCGAACAGTACGCCCAGCTCCTGGCGCAGGCGCGCGCGCTGCTGCACGGTGAGCGCGACCGCATTGCCAATGCGGCCAACCTGTCGGCGCTGGTCTACCACGCGCTGCCGGCGCTCAACTGGGTCGGCTTCTATTTCCACGATGGCAGGGAGCTGGTGGTCGGCCCGTTCCAGGGACAGCCGGCCTGCGTGCGCATTGCGCTCGGGCGCGGCGTCTGCGGCACGGCGGCGGCCACCGGTGAAATCCAGCGCGTGGATGACGTCAACGCCTTCCCCGGCCACATCGCCTGCGATACCGCCTCCCGTTCGGAGCTCGTGATCCCGCTGCACGATGGGCAGCGGCTGGTCGGCGTGTTCGACCTCGACAGCCCCGAGCCGGCCCGCTTCGACGACGAGGACGCGGCGGGCCTGGCGGCAATCGCCGCCCTCTACCTGGAGTCGATCCGATGAGCACACCCCTGAAAATTGGCCCCAAGTCCGTCGCCTGGCTGCGCCAGGTGGGCATCCGCAGCCAGGAGGATCTGGCCGCCGTCGGTGCCGTGGCGGCTTATGTCAAATGCAAGCGCGCCGGCTTCCGCCCCAGCCTCAACATGCTCTACGCGCTGGAAGGCACGCTGCTGGGCTGCCACTGGCAGAAGGTGCCGGAAGCGCGCCGCGCCGAGCTGTCGGCCCAGGCCGAGGCGCAGGTGGCGCTGATCCCACCTTCGCGCGGACGCGCGGCGGCGCTGGCGGTGTCGGCGGTGCGCGACGTCTCCGCCGAGGCTGGCGAGGCCGCGCCGATGGAGTTCAGCTTCGGCTTCGACGAGCCGGGATCCTCGTCCGCCGAGGATCACTGAGGCGCAGGCGCATCACGCCGGGCGCACCGCTGCTCGCGAACGCGCCTCCTCGCCCCAGCGTGGCGCTGCGGCGATGCCGGGCAGCACGTCCTCGGGCCGCGCCACCCGCGACCACAGTTCGCGGTGCTCGGGATTGAGGAAGCGCTGTGCGATGACCTGTTCATCCATGAACTTCAGCAGCGGCTGCCAGTAGCCGAGCGTGTCCAGCAGCAGGATCGGATTGGCGTAGAGGCCCAGGCGCTTGAGCGTGATGGCCTCGAACAGCTCTTCCAGCGTGCCGCTTCCGCCCGGCAGCGCCACCACCGCATCCGAGCCGGTGAGCAGCAGGTGCTTGCGCTCGCGCATGTCGCCCACCAGCTCCAGACGGGTCAGGCCGGGATGGCCCCACTCCAGGTCGGCCATGAAGCGCGGCAGGATGCCGATGACCTTGCCGCCAGCCGACAGCGCGCCGTCGGCGATCGCGCCCATCGATCCACGCGAGCCGCCGCCATAGACGATCTCGCAGCCAGCCTGCGCCAGCAGCACGCCCAGGCGGGTGGCGTCGTCGGTGTAGGCGGCGGGGGCGTAGTCGCTGGAGGAGGCGTAGATGCAGACGCGCACGGGCGGATGTCCTTGGGGCGGGCCGGCATTCTGCCACGGCGAGGCGGCCGGGTTGCGTGCCGTCCCGGCGCGCATGGCCCCTGATCGCGCCGATTCGCGTGGAGGAAGTCGACCACCCACGGAACCGCCGCCATGACCCTGCAACTGATGCGCTCCTTCCTCTTCCTGCTGCTGGCCGGCACCCTGCCTGCCCACGCCGCCGAATACTGCGTCGGCACCCCGGGAACGTTCCAGATTGCGCTCGATGACGCCGAGCTGGACGGCGAGGACAGCTTGATCAAGGTGCGCGCCGGCACCTACAACCTGAGCAACGAGCTGCGCTACGAGCCAGGCCTCGAATACGCGTTGCCGGCCGGGCGCCTGACCATCCGCGGCGGCTACAACGCCGACTGCAGCAGCTATTCGCTGACGCCGGGTGCAACCACACTGGTCAGCAGCAACCACTCCTCCCTGGATATCATCACCAGCACCGGCCATGCGAGTGTGGCCGGAATGAGCTTCCAGGGCAGTTCGCTGGTGATGCAAAGCCCGATCCTGAGCCCCTGCCCCGCGCAACGGCGCACGTTCGCCCTGTATCGTGTACGCATCGACCAGGCCCAGTTCGATGCCGTCGCGTGGTGCCACAACGTACGGGTCGAGAACTCGCTGTTCACCAACGGGATACGTCATCCCGACAACACCATCGTTCCCTACAACACCGCCTTCAGCACCTATCTGGCTGATGACGATGACACCTACGACGCGGCCTCGACCCTGACCATGGTGAACTCGACGGTGTTCAATGGCTTGACGTGGCTGAACAGCCTGGACGCCGGGAGGCAGGGCACAGCGATCCTCTACAACAGCATTTTCAGCGTCTCCGGCAACGACGTCGAAAGCCGGGCGCACATCTTTGCCGCCAGCAGCCGCTATGACGGCATCAGCTTCATCGGCGGCGCGATGTTGATTCCGGGTTCGGGTCAGAACACCACCGCCAACCCGCAGCTCGATGCCAACTACGTGCCGGCGGTCGGCTCGCCGATGATCAACGCCGGCACCAGCGTCGTGCCCGACGGACTGCCGGAGACCGATCATGCCGGCGGTGCCCGCGTGATCGGTGTCGCCGTGGACATCGGCGCGCTGGAATCGCCGGTCGACGGCACCGGCGTGTTCACCGTCACCAATACCAACGCCTCCGGCGCAGGCTCGCTGGCCCAGGCGCTGGCCAACGCCAATGCCGATCCGGGCTTCAACCGCATCCGCTTCAACATCCCCGGCGGCTGTCCGCAGACGATCGCCCTGTCCGGCTCGCTGCAGGTGCACGAAAGCGTGAACTTCGACGGCTGGTCGCAGCCCGGCTCGGTCAAGAACACCAGCGAATCCGGTTTCAACGCACTGCCCTGCGTGATCCTGAGCGGCAACGGTGGCATCGGCATCGAAACCATGGGCAGTCTCGGCAGCGACCCGATCACGGTGCGCGGGCTGGCCTTCGGCGGTTTTGACCTGGCCATCTCGCTGGCCTTCGGCAAAGGCCACGCCGTTTACGGCAACCAGTTCGGCGGCCAGATCGGCAGCCAGTTCGGCCCGCTCCTGTCCGCGAACAACCAGGCCATCGCGCTGATCGGAGGCGGTCTCAGCGTGATCGGCGGCAATCCTGCGGCCTATCGCAACATGATCGGCGGCTCCACCGATGTGGGCGTGCTGATCACCACCTTCCTGGGGCTGGGCGGCAACGACAACAGCGTGATCAACAACCTGATCGGCATCGACAAGGATGGCATGAGCGCGCTCGCCAACGGCACCGGCATCCGCATCAACGGCGGCTTCAACCTGATCCGCGGCAACCGCATCGGCGGCAACCTGCAGGACGGCATCCTGCTCTCCGGCGAGAACGCCAGAAGCAACCGGATCGAGGACAACCGCATCGGTGGCGGGGTCCTTGCGTTCGGTTTTGCCTCATCCAGCAACGGCCGCATGGGCGTCATGCTGCAATCGGACGCGAACAACAACCGCATCGGGCCGGACAACGTCATCGGCCGCAACGGCGACGACGGCGTGCGCATCATGCCCACGGCGCGCGGCCGCAACACCATCGTCGGCAATCACATCGCCCGCAACTCGGCGCTGGGCATCGACCTGGGCGTCAATGGCGTGACCGCCAACGACGCCGACCCGGTGATCTGCGATCCGACCCTGGGCTGCGCCGCCAATCGCGGGCAGAACTTCGCGGTGCTGACGAGCGCCGAGCTGCGCCACAGCGGGGTCATACCGCTCGGCCGGCCGATCCGCGTCCAGGGCACGCTGCGGTCGACCCTCGGCGGGCCGTACCGTATCGAGGTCTTCGGCAGCGACGGCTGCGAGGCCAACGGACACGGGGAAGGCCAGCGGCCGCTGGCCGCGACGTTCCTGACCATCGACAATGCGCCCTATTGCCCGCCGGGCGGTGGCATCTGCATTGTTTGCGCGGACGGCAACTGCACCCAGCCGTTCACGGCGTGGCTGCCCGAGGTCGATGCCGCGGTGGGCGATTCCATCACCGTGACCGTGACCAGCCCCGCTGGCGACACCTCGGAGTTTTCGGCCTGCAAGACACTGACCGAAGAGCAGGGTGTGCCAGGCGGCGATGCGATCTTTGCCGACGGCTTCGAGGATTGATCGTGCAGTGAAGCCGGAGCGCCACGGCGGGCCGCGCACCTTCCCGGGGGCGCTCCGCCGTGGCCTTGGCAGCCCCGGCACGCATGCAAGGGCCGATCCCGGCTTGCGCCACGCCTGATCGAAACCTACAGTGCGTGGGGAAGGTCGAAGGGGTGCGGCACGATGCGGGTGATGGTGACCGGGGGCGGCGGGTTTCTCGGTCGGGCGATCTGCGCCCGGCTGGTCGAGCGTGGCTGCGAGGTGCTTTCCTATTCGCGCGGCGAATATCCCGAACTCAGGGCCATGGGCGTGCGTCAGCTGCGCGGCGACATCGCCAGCTTCAGCGACGTGACCGCCGCCTTTGCCGACGTCGACGCCGCCTTCCACGTTGCGGCCAAGGCCGGTGCCTGGGGCAGCTTCCACGACTACTTCGATGCCAACGTGCGCGGCACCTGGAACGTGATCGCGGCCTGCCGCATGAACCGCGTCCGCACCCTGGTGCATACCTCCACGCCCAGCGTCGCGCACCGCGGCACGCGCCCGGTGACCGGGGCCAATGAAGAAGGCGCGCCGCTGGCCGAGCGTTACAAGGCCTGGTATCCCGCGACCAAGCGCGTGGCCGAGGAGCACGTGCTGGCGGCCAACGGCAATGCGCTCAGCACCGTGGCGCTGCGCCCGCGCCTGATCTGGGGGCCGGGCGACAACCACCTCCTGCCGCGCCTGGCCGAGCGCGCCCGCGCCGGCAGGCTCAAGTTCGTCGGCGATGGCCTGAACCTGGTGGACACCACCTACATCGACAACGCCGCGCAGGCACATCTGAACGCCTTCGACGCATTGCACGACAAGCCCGGCGCGCCCTGCGCCGGCAAGGCCTACTTCATCTCCAACGGCGAACCCAAGCCGATCGGCGACATCCTCAACGGCCTGCTGCGCGCGGTGGGCGCGCCCACGGTGACCCGGCTGATGCCGTTCCGCGTGGCCTACTACGCCGGCGCGCTGCTGGAGCTCGGGTATTCGATCCTGCCGCTCAAGGGCGAGCCGCCGATGACGCGCTTTCTCGCCGAGCAGCTTTCGACCGCGCACTATTACGACATCGGTGCCGCGCGCCGCGATTTCGGTTACCAGCCCAAGGTCAGCACGCTCGAAGGCCTGCGCCAGCTCACGAACTGGTGGCGCAAGCAGGGTGGCGGCGCGCCAGGCACCTGAGCGGGAAGGCGTACTGCACGCGCCGGCGTCGCCCTCACGGGCGAGGGGTCATTCCGGATCGATGCCGTTGGTCGGTACGTCCGGCGCAGCGCCCGCTGCCGCATCGTCGCGTGCCGCCGCCTCGCCTGCGATCATCGCGCCGACCGTGGCCACGCCCACGATGGCCGCCTGGTCCGCACTCGGCTGCGCCGCCTTGCGGCGCGCCTCGGCCTCGCGCATCTGGCGGATTTCCTCCGGACCGATCAGCCGCCCGGCGTCGCCGCGGCTGTTGTCGATGCGCTGCGCGGCCACCGCCAGCGTGCCCACGACCATGAAGACCAGCGCACCGATCAGGCACAGCGCCGCCAAGGCAATCGAGGTGGTCTTGAAGACCACCGCAAAGCACAGCAGGGAACCCACAAACCAAAGCCAGCGCATGGACATCTCCGGGAGCGGCGGACAGGCAGCGGTGACACTGCCCTCCCCGCTAGTTTACGGGCCATCGCGACGGGCAGGCCAGCACCGCGCGGACGGCTGTCGGGCTTGCCGTGCCGGCGGTCGCTTTTGCTAGAGCAGCGGCGAAAACAGCCGCGCGGTGGCGTCGCCGAGGTGGCGCCAGCGCGAGACGGGCTGGTTTGCGCGAACCTCCACGCAGCGCGTGGCGTAGTCGTTCCAGGCCGCTTCCATCGCCAGCGCGAGCTGCGCGTCGCTGACCAGGGTGGACAGTTCGAAGTTCACCCGGAAGCTGCGGTTGTCGAAGTTGGCGCTGCCGATCATGACGTGGTGCCGGTCGATGAGCAGGGTCTTGGCGTGCAGCAGGTTGGGCTGGTATTCGAAGATGCGCACGCCCGCGCCCAGCAGTTCGTCGTAGTAGGAGCGCGCCGCGGCGCTCACCAGGCGCGAGTCGGCGCGCCGCGGCAGCATCAGACGCACGTCCACGCCGCACAGCGCGGCATTGGTCAGCGCCATGCGAGCCGCTTCGCTCGGCACGAAGTAGGGCGTCACCAGCCAGACCCGCGCGGTGGCATCGTGGATCGCTTCGACGCTGACGCGATGGTAGGCCTCCCAGCTGCTGTCGGGGCCGGACGGGATCACCAGCGCCGGCGAACCAGCGGAATCCATCGCCGGCCAGAAGCCGTCGTCGCACAGCGCGGCACCGGTGACGTAGCTCCAGTCTTCGACGAAGGTGACCTGCAGGCCCTGCACCGCCGCGCCGGAAAAGCGCAGGTGCAGGTCGCAAAACGCATCGGCGCGGCGGCGCGGGTCCTGGGTATCGGAGATATTCACCCCGCCGGTGAAACCGAGCCTGCCGTCCACGATCAGGAGCTTGCGGTGGCTGCGCTGATTGAGCGCCGGGCGGCGCGCAAAGCGCAGCCGCACCGGGTGGAACCAGGCGACTTCGCCACCGGCCGCGCGCAGCGCTGCGAAGAAGCGGTTGCGCGTGCCCGCGCTGCCGACGCTGTCGATCAACAGCCGCACCGCGACGCCCTCGCGCGCCTTGGCCGTCAGCGCGTCGCGGAAGCGTCGTCCGGTTTCATCGGGATCGAAGATATAGCTGGCGAGGTGGATGTGATGGCGCGCCGCCGCAATGGCTTCGAGCATGGCCTCGTAGGTTTCCGCGCCGTCGCGCAGCAGGTGCGGCTCGCGCATGCGCTTGGGCGCGAGTCCGGTGGTGCGCCGTGCCAGCCGCGCCACCTGCAGATCGGAGATCGGAGCCAGATCGTCCGCGAGCGCGGGTGAGGCCAGTGCGGAACGCGCCCGCGCGCGCCGGATGCGCTGGCGGCGAATGCGCATCGGTCCGAACAGGTAGTAGATCACCAGGCCCACGACCGGCAGCGCCGCCAGCGACAGCAGCCAGCTCAACGTGGCGACCGGCTCGCGCCTGTCCCAGATGATCCAGAGCGCCAGGACCACGAGATAGAGGCTCCAGGCCAGCGCCAGCGGCACGCCGATGTGCGGGATCGAGGCAAGCTGCAGCCAGAACGATTCAAGCATGGGCGGCACCAGAGAGGCGACCCATCATCGTCGGCGCGCGACGGTCCGGCAAGTGCGGCCTTCCGGCGGGTCTGCCATGCCGCAAGCGCGCTGCGATCCGCGTCCGGCCATGCGTTCGCATCAACGTGACCGTAGCAAAACCGACACATCCCTGTCGCAGGACCGTCACGCCGGCCGCCTAAGGTACGTGCTCCCTCCCCAACAGGATTGGCAACCATGTCCTTCCCGCTTCGCAAGACTGCCCTCGCGCTGGCGCTGTCCAGCGCCTCACTCGCCTGCGCCGCGCAAGTGGTCGTCAACGACGGCCTCGACGGCAACTGGTTCGCGCCGAACGCGGGTGGACGCGGCGTTTCGGTTGATGCCATCGCAAACGAAGACGGCAGTTCCCGCATCTACGGCGTGGTGTTCACCTACGACACCGCCGGCAAGCCGCTGTGGCTGACCATGCTCGGCGACGTGCCCGCCGGCCAGAGCGTCGTCGACGGCGTGCCCGTGCTTCGCTTCGAAGGCGGTCGCTTCGACAGCGCCAACCCCGCCCCGACCAGCACCGTCGTCGGCACCGCCTCCATCGACGTCTCCAGCTGCAAGGCCATCAGCCTGACGTTCGACATGAACGCAGACTCCGGTCTGCCCGACGCCACCCTCGACGTGGCCCCGGCGCAGGTCAACGTGGGCTATGCCGCCAACCCGCTGTGCGCAGCGGCACCGGTGCTTGCCGCGTGCCCGACCGGCACCACGGCCGAAGGTGCCGACTGCCTCCTGCCCAACAGCATCACCGGCAACCTTTACCTGCCGGCCGGCAAGAAGTACCTCGTGCGCGGCGCGGTGATCGTCGAAGGTGGCGGCACCCTGACCGTCGCCCCGGGCGTCATCGTGCAGGGTCATTCCGACATCTCGGTCGCCAACTTCATTGGCGTCAAGCAGGACGGACGCATCTACGCCGATGGCACGCCCACGCGCCCGATCGTGTTCACCGGCCCGACGCCGGAAGTCGGCTCCTGGGGCGGCCTGCACATCGCCGGGCGCTCCACCTGCAACGACTACGTCTCCGCGGCCGAGCCGTGCCGCTTCGAGGCGTATCCCGACATGGCTTTCGGCGGCGACAAGCTCGATGACAGCTCCGGCGTCCTGCGCTACGTGCGCATCGAGTGGGCCGGCGTTCCGATTCGCCCGAACGAAGAGCTGAACTCGCTGACCCTGCTGGGCGTGGGCGCGGGCACGGTGCTCGATCACGTGCAGGTCGACGGCGGCAAGGACGATGGCTTCGAGTTCTTCGGCGGCAACGTCAACGGCAGCCACCTGGTGTGCTCGAACATGGGCGACGACTGCTTCGACTTCGACGACGGCTACCACGGCAAGCTGCAGTTCCTGCTCGCCTGGCAGGGTGACAACACCGACATCGGTTCGGACTCCAACGGCATCGAGTCGGACAACAGCAAGGATTCCCCGGACATCCAGCCGCGCACCCAGCCGCAGATTTCCAACATCACCCTGATCGGCTCGTCGACCTTCCCCAACAAGCACGGGCTGCGCATCCGCCGCGGCAGCGGCGGCAACTACGCCAACCTGGTGGTGCATGGCTTCACCGACCGCTGCCTGGCACTCGATGATGCCGCCACCTTCGCGCTCGGCACCGCCAGCGGGCAGGGTGCGGCGCTCTCGATGACCCATTCCTTCGTCGGCCAGTGCGGGGGCGGTGCGTTTGACGACAGCGCCAACGATCCCTACCTGGTGAGCGCGTGGTTCAACGCCACCGGAGCCGGCAACCAGAGCGGCGATCCGAAGCTCAATGGCTTCCTGCCGGCGGCCGGTTCGCCGCTGCTGCAGGGTGGCAAGTCGCTGGCGGACCCGTTCTTCCGCCCGGTGAGCTACCGCGGCGCCTTCGCCGGCGCGCATGATGACTGGACCGCCGGCTGGACGGTCCACCTGCCGCGCTGATTGGCAGAGCCACCCCGGGGGCGACCCGCGTGTCGCTCCCGGGACGGCTGTCACACGACTGTCATGATGGTGCGATGCAATAATCACTTTGTCGACATAACGCCATCGCGAATGCACAAGCGAATACTGATTGTCGAAGACGAAGCCTCCATCCGCGACATGGTCGCCTTCGCCCTGCGGCGGGTCGACATGGAGGTGCTGCAGGCGTCCGACGCGCGCAGCGCGCTGATCGCCCTGGCCGACGGTGCACCCGACCTGATCCTGCTGGACTGGATGCTGCCCGGAACCTCCGGGCTGGAGCTGGCGCGCCGCCTGCGCGCCGATCCGCGCAGCGCCGAGGTGCCGATCATCATGCTGACCGCACGTGGCGAGGAAACCGACCGCGTCGCCGGGCTGGAAGCGGGCGTGGACGATTACGTCGTCAAACCTTTTTCCACCCGCGAACTGATCGCGCGCATCCGCGCGGTGCTGCGCCGCGCGCAGGGCGACGATGGCACCGGCTCGATCGAAGTGGGCGGAGTGCGCATCGACGGCCCGGCACACCGGGTCTACGTGGGCGAAGAGCGCGTCGAGATGGGCCCGACCGAATACCGCCTGCTGCATTTCTTCCTCACCCATCCCGAGCGCGTGCATTCGCGCGCGCAGCTGCTCGACCAGGTCTGGGGCGGCAGCGTGTACGTCGAGGAGCGTACCGTCGACGTGCATATCCTGCGCCTGCGCAAGGCGCTCGAACCCTACGGCTGTGAACGCCTGGTGCAGACGGTGCGGGGTGCCGGCTACCGGTTCTCCGCCAAGCCGTGAGCCGCGTCCGCAAGCTGCTGGCCGGTCTCCACGATGTGCGGAGCGCGGCGGCGGCTTTCCCCGATGCCCTGCTGCTGCTCGATGCCTGCGGCCGGCTGCGCTGGTGCAATCCCGCAGCGGACCGCCTGCTCGGACTGGCCTGGCCGCAGCATCGCGGCGTTTGCGTGGCCGAGCACTTTGCCGATACCGAGGTGGGCGCGTGGCTGCGCGATGGCACGAACGATCCGGACGACATCGCGGCACCGACCGCTGCCGGCATGCGCCTGCAGCTCACCGCGATTCCCTACGGTGAACGCGGCCGGCTCCTGCTGGCGCGCGACGTCAGCCACGTCAGCCGCCTGGAGCAGATGCGGCGCGACTTTGTCGCCAACGTCTCGCACGAACTGCGCACGCCGCTCACGGTGATCCACGGCTACCTGGAACTGCTGGAGCCGGACGAGGTGCCGGCGCTGGCACCGGTGCTGGCCGAGATGCGGCTGCAGTCCCAGCGGATGCGCGAGATCGTGGAGGATCTGCTGACCCTGTCGCGCCTGGAGATGGAGCGGCAGCTGCCGGAAGAGTGGGTCAACATGTCCGCGATGCTCCGGGTGATGCGACGCGAAGCGGAGGCGCTGAGTCAGGGCCGCCACCGCGTCGTTCTCGAGGATGAAGCCGGGCTGGACCTGCTGGGCTCACACCGTGACCTGCACAGCGCGTTCTCCAATCTGGTGAGCAACGCGGTGCGCTACACGCCGGAAGGCGGCGTCATCACGATCGGTTGGAAGCAAACGCCCAAGGGCGCGACGTATTCGGTGGCGGACACCGGCTACGGCATTCCCGCCGAACACCTTTCGCGCCTGACGGAACGCTTCTATCGCGTGTCCTCCAGCCGCTCGCGCATCACCGGCGGTACCGGGCTGGGGCTTTCCATCGTCAAGCATGTGCTGAATCTGCACGCGGCGCGGCTCGACATCGCCAGCGAGCTGGGCAAGGGTTCGCGCTTCAGCGCCACCTTTTCCGCCGCGCGCCTGCGCAAGACCGAGCATCCCTGATGTCCGTCACGAAGCGCCGGAGAGCTTGAGCGCAATCAGCGCCGAGGTGTCGGCCTCGCCGTGGCCCTCGCGCACCAGCACGCCGTAGTCGGCCTCGGCCTGCGCCAGCACCGGATGCGCGATGCCGACGCCCTCGGCCGTGGCGCGCGCGATGCGCAGGTCCTTGAGCATGTGCTCGCACTTGAAGCCGGGGGTGAATTCACCGCGCAGCATGGTCGCGCCGCGCTTGTCCAGAAACCAGTTGGCGGCAGCACCCGAGCCCAGCGTGGGCAGCAGCACTTCGGCATCGAGGCCGAGCTTCGCGCCCAGCGCCAGCGCCTCGCACACCGCCTCGTTGATGCCGGCCACCATCACCTGATTGACCGCCTTGGCGGCCTGACCCGAACCCACCGGGCCCATGCGCGAGACGCGCGCTCCGTAGCATTCCAGCGCCGGGCGCACGGTTCCCAGCAGCGCCGGATCGGCACCGCACATCACCGAGAGCCGCCCGTTGCGCGCGCCTTCCACCCCGCCCGACACCGGCGCGTCGATGAAGCCGATGCCCTTGGCGGCGAGGATCTTCTGCGCCTCGATCGCGGTATCGCGCGCCACCGTGGAGTGGTCCACCACGATGGCTCCGGGCCTGAGCACCTCGGCCAGTGCGCGCACGTTGGCGAGCACGTCCGCATCGGCCGAAACGCAGAGCATCACCGCGCCGCAACCGGCGAATCCCGCCGCATCCGCGGACGCGCCCACGCCCAGCTCGGCGGCCAGCGCCCGGGCTTTGGTGTGGGTGCGGTTGCCGACCACGGTCAGCAGGCCTTTCGCGGCCAGGTGGCCGGCCATCGGCGCGCCCATCGCGCCCAGACCGATGAATCCGCAGCGCAGCGTGCTCATGGCGCGTTTCCTTGTGCAGATGCCGACGTCGCCTGCGGCTCCTCGGCCAGATAGGTATAGCCGGTCAGGCCGGCCTCCAGCGCCGCGCCCAGGCGCGCGGCTTCCTCGCGCGCCAGCCCGGCGGCGTCGATCAGCGCGGCGTAGCGCGCGCGCAGTGCGGCGAGGTCGTAGCCGACATAGTCGAGCATCACGTCGGAGGTGTCGCCGCGGCGCGAGCGCTCGAGGCGGTAGCCGGCACCGTCGAGGCGCACGTTGACCGCGTCGGTATCGCCGAACAGGTTGTGGATGTCGCCGAGCGTGTCCTGATAGGCCCCGACCAGGAAGATCCCGAGGCGATAACTCTCGCCCTCGCGCAGCGGGTGCAGCGCCATCGAGGTGTCGAGGTCGCCGTCGTCCACGTAGGTGTCGATGCGTCCGTCCGAATCGCAGGTGAGATCCGCGATCACGCCGCGTCGGGTGGGTTCCTCGTCGAGGCGCGTGATCGGCGCGATCGGGAACACCTGGTCGATCGCCCAGATGTCGGGCGCGGATTCGAACACCGAGAAATTGAGGAAATACTTGTCCACCAGCCGCTCGGCCAGTTCGTCGAGCACGGCGCGGTGATTCTTTTCGTCGTAGGACAGCCGCGCCCGCACGCCGTGGGCGATGGCGTGGAACAGGTCGTCCAGGCGCGCGCGCTGGCGCAGGTCGAGCTGGCCCAGGGCGTACAGGTCCTGGCCCTCGCTCTGGTAGTGGCGCGCTTCCTGATACAGCTCCAGCGCCGGACGCTCGTCGAGCGCGGCGTGGATTTCGCGCAGGTGGCGGATCGTGGCCGGCTCCTCGGCGTCGGGCGGCGGCACGGCACCCGCCGGTGCCGCCTCCACCTCGGTCACGTTCGCCACCAGCACCGCGTGGTGGGCGGTGAGCGCGCGGCCCGATTCGGTGAGCACGCGCGGCGGCGTCAGCCCGTGCTCGGCGCAGGCCTCGGCCAGCGGCTGCACGATGGTGGCGGCGTACTGGCTGAGGCCGTAGTTGATCGAGCAGAAGCTGCGCGAGCGCGTGCCCTCGTAGTCCACGCCGAGGCCACCGCCCACGTCCATGAAGCGGATCGGGCAGCCCATGTGCGAGACCTCCACGAAGTAGCGCACCGCCTCGCGCACCCCGCGCGCGAGGTCGCGCACGTTGGAAATCTGCGAGCCCATGTGGAAGTGCAGCAGCTCCAGGCAGTCGAGCAGGCCGGCGTCGCGCAGGCGCTCGATCAGGTCGAGCAGCTGGCGCGGGGAAAGCCCGAACTTGGCCTTGTCGCCGCCGGAGTTCTGCCACTTGCCGGCACCCAGCGAAGCCAGCCGCATCCGCACCCCGAGGCGCGGACGCACGCCCAGCGCGCGCGCCTCTTCGATCACCAGATCGAGCTCGGAAGCCTTCTCGATCACGATGAAGGTCTCCAGCCCCAGGCGTTGGCCGATCAGGGCGAGGCGGATGTACTCGCGGTCCTTGTAGCCGTTGCAGATGATCGTGCCGCCCGGGCGCGACAGCGCGAGCACCGCCATCAGCTCGGGCTTCGAGCCCGCTTCCAAGCCGAAACCATCACCTGCGTGCGCCGCCAGTTCGCCGGCGACGCCGCGGTGCTGGTTGACCTTGATCGGATAGACCGCGGTGTAGCCGCCGGCGTAGTCGAGCTCGTCCATCGCCTGGGCGAAGGCTGCCTGCAGGCGCGCCAGGCGGTCGCCGAGGATGTCGGAAAATCGCAGCAGCAGCGGCAGCTTCAGCCCGTCGGCGAGCGCGGCATCGACGGCATCGGGCAGGGCGATGCGTGGCCCGCCCGCGCCGCGCGGCTGCACCGTCACCTGCCCGCGGGCGTCGATGTCGAAATAGCCCTCGCCCCAGTGGGCGATGGAGTAGGTGCGGCGGGCATCATCAAGGGTCCACGCGCTCATCGTGCGGCAGGTCTCCGGGTGGGAACGCCGGCAGCGGCCGGTCGGGGCGCAAATGGTATCAGGCGGTTTGTCCGGGCCGGCGGAAAGCTCAGCGCGCCGCGCCGGCCGCCTGCTCCAGCGCGGCACGTGCGGCGATGACGCGGCGGGTCTCCGGATGCTCGTCACCAAAGCCCTTGCGCAGCAGAGTGATCACCGCGTCCTGCTCGGCCAGCGCCAGGTCGTGCCGCCCGAGCGCCGACAGGGCCGCGGCGCGCGCCTCCATGATCTGCCCGCGTTCGCTGTGCAGGGCGGGATCGTCCGATAGCGCGCGCGCCGCGGCCTCGGCCTCGTGCAGCGCCCGTTCGGCCTGACCAGTGCGTGCCAGCAGCATGGCGTGGTTGGCGCGCACCACCACGCAGAGCTGGTTCTCGCTCCGGCCCGCCTGTTCGCACAGGCTCGCCGCGCGGTCGAGCGAAGCCAGCGCGGCATCGTGGTCGCCGACCAGGTTCCGCGCGATGGACAGGTAGCGCAGCGGCGAAATCGCGCCGCTGCCGCCGAGGCGGTCGAACATGGTGATGGACTCGTCCAGCAGCGCGATTCCCTCCGACACGTCGCCCCGATGGGCGCGCTGCAGGCCGAGCTGCGCCAGCGAGGCGGCGGTCCACGGGTGGTCGCCGGTGAAGCTGGTCCGCGCCAGCGCCAGCGCGCGCTCGGTCAGGGCCTGTTCCTGCGCGATGTTGCCGAGCTGGTATTCCTGCTGCGCCAGCGAAGTGAGTGCGGGCCACAGCGTGGGGGAGTTGGGGCCATGCTCGCGCTCGATCAGCGCCATGACCTCACCGAAAAGCGCCTGCGCCAGGGGATACTCGCCCGCCTCGGAGGCCAGCAGGGCGGAGTTGGACAGCGCCGGGATCATCCGCGCATCGCCGGGTATCGACTGGCGGTACAGGCGCAGCGCGCGATCGCTGCTCGCGCGGGCGGCGCGGCGATCGCCTTGCGTGCGCTGCAGCGCGGCGAGGGAGGTGAGCGCCGCCGCCAGTGCGACCGGATCGCCGCCCTCGTCGCGCTCGAGGATCGCCACGGCGCGCTGGATGTAGCGGTTCGCGTCCTGGATCCGATCGGTGATCTCGGCGACCACGGCGAGGTTGGCCAGCGATTCGGCGGCGACCGGATGGTCGGGGCCGTACTCCTTCTCGGCCACTGCCAGCGCCTGTTCGAACAGCGCTGTCGCCTCGTCGAAACGACCCTGGTTGGCGCGGATTTCGCCGAAGTCGTCGAGCACGTCGGCCTGCAGCACCGGATCGCTGGAAAGCGCGGTGCGGGCGCGTTCGAGCGCGGCGTCGAAGGCCTGCTCGACCGTTTGCGGCGCATCCGCATCGCGGCGCATCGGATCGGCGGCGATAAAGATCGACACCATGAACTCCTTGACCTTGCCGGTGCGGGCCACCTGCGCGCGCGCCTGCTCCGCCGCGCGCTCGGCGCGCTGCGCCTCGGCGTTGGCACGCACGGCGTGGTCCTGTGCGATCCGGGCCTGCCACAGCGCCAGCGCCAGGCCGCCGAGCAGCGCCAGCAGCACCGCGCTGGCGCTGCCCACGGCAAAACGATGGCGCGCGACGAACTTGCGCATCCGGTAGCTTGCCGTGTCCGGCTGTGCGGCGATCGGTCGACCATCGAGCCAGCGCCGGATGTCATCGCCCAGGCACCGTGCATCGGCGTAGCGTCGCGCCGGGTCCGGCTGCAGCGCGGTGGCCACGAGTGTGTCCAGGTCGGCGGGAATGTCGCTGGCTGCGGCGGTGGTGCGGCTGCCGCCGGTGTCGCGGATCTGCTCGCGCAGCGCGCGGCCGGGATGCGGCGCGGTTTCGTTGGCGAGATCGGCGATGAGGCGCTCCGGGGAGGCGCTGCGCCCGGGATGCGGTGGCGCGCCGACCAGCAGCTCGAACAGCACCGCGCCGAGCGCGAACACATCGGCCGCCGTGCCCACCGCCTGGCCGCGGATCTGCTCGGGGGCGGCATAGGCGGGAGAGAATACGCGTACGCCGGTGCCGGTCAGTGCCTCGGTGCCGGAATCGTCCAGCAGCCGCGCAATGCCGAAGTCCAGCACCCGCACGCGGCCCTCGGAGTCGACGAGGATGTTGGAAGGCTTCAGGTCGCGGTGCACGATCAGCTGCGTCTGCGCGTGCGCCACCGCGTCGCAGACCTGCAGCAGCAGCTCCACCCGCTCGCGCACGCCAAGCGTCCGGTCGTCGGCGAAGCGCACGATGTCGCTGCCCGTCACGAACTCCATCGCATACCACGGCGTACCGTCATCGTTCACGCCGCCGTCGAGCAGGCGCGCGATGCCGGGATGATCCAGCCGCGCCAGGATCTGCCGCTCGCGCGCGAAGCGCTCGCGCAGCGCCGGCGAATCAAGCAGCGGGCGGATCAGCTTGATCGCCACGGCCTGTTCGAAATCGCCCACGCGCTCGGCGCGCCACACTTCGCCCATGCCGCCGGTGCCGAGGTGCCGGGTGAGGATGTAGTGGCCAAACCGCCTGCCGCCGACCGCTTCCGCGCCAGCGCCGTCGGCTGCGGACGACGCCAGCTGCGACATCGCCGTGGCGGCGATGCGGACCACGCCGGCATCCAGCACGCCGCTGCGTTCATCCACCGCCAGCAGGTGTTGCAGCTCGGACGCCAGCGCCGCGTCCTCGCGTGCGATCTGCGCCAGTCGCGCCGCGCACGCCGGCGCGTCCAGCTCGAACAGTTCGTCCAGCAGGGATGCAAGCCGCTGCCAGCGTGATTCATACATCGCCATGTGCTCCTTCCAGCGCCGCGTGCAGCACCGCGCGGGCGCGCCGCCAGTCGCGCTTGAGGCTGCGCTCGGAGCGGTCCGTGATGGCGGAGATCTCGGCCAGCTCCAGCCCAGCGAAGTAGCGCATTTCGACCAGGCGCACCAGCTGCGGGTCGAGTGCCGAAAGCCGATCCAGCGCCTGATCCAGCTCCAGCATGCGGCCGGCGTTTTCGTGCGCGGGGACGAGCCCGGCAATGTCGTCGAGGTTGTCCGGCACCGCGCCACCGCCACGCTTGGCGCTGGCGCTGCGGCGGGCGTGGTCGACCACGAGCTGGCGCATGGCGCGGGCGGCGAGCGCGAAGAAATGCTCGCGGTCGTTGATGCTCAGCGCCTCCGGGCCGGCCAGCCGCAGGTAGACTTCGTGCACCAGCGAGGTGGCACCCGGCCCGGACGCGGCGCGCTGCACCTGGCGGCGCGCCAGCATCCGCAGGTCGGCATAGACCAGCGCGAACGCCTGATCAGCCGCCTCGCGGTCACCTGCGTTCGCCGCCGCCAGCAGAAGACTCACATCCCCCATTCCGCTCTCCGCATCCGGTAGCGCGGGCGCAGTGTAAACCGATGTGGCGCGACGTGCGGTGCAGGGCAGGATGCCGCTGCCGCACACGGATTCACGGCAGGAACGCTGCCATCACATCGTTGAGGAAGCGCCAGCCGAGTTCGCTCGGGCGCACCCATTCTTCCGCCACGTCGAGCAGGCCGCGTTCGGACAGATCGGCAAGTTTGGGCGCGATGGTGGCTCGCGCAAGGCCGGTGCGGGCCTCGAAGTCGGCAAGCGGGAAGCCTTCGCGCAGGCGCAGGGCGTTGAGCATGTAGTCGAAGGGGCGGCGCTCGGCAGCGAGGTGCTCGTCGCCGCCGATGCGCGCGTCGCCGGCGGCGGCGTCCATGTAGGTTTTCGGGTGCTTGATCTTCCAGCGCCGCAGGATGGTGCCGTCGGCGGGCAGGGTGATCTTGCCGTGCGCGCCGGCACCGATGCCCAGGTAGTCGCCGAAGCGCCAGTAGTTGAGGTTGTGCGCGCACTGGCGGCCTTCGCGGGCATAGGCGGAGACTTCGTACTGCGCGTAGCCCGCCTCGGCCAGGCGGGCCTGGCAGGCCTCCTGCATGTCCCAGGCGGCGTCGCCTTCGGGAATGCCGGCGGGTGGCTGGCGCGCGAACGGGGTGCCCGGTTCCAGGGTGAGCTGATAGTGCGACAGGTGCGCGGGATCGAGCGCGATCGCGCGTTCGAGATCGGCCAGCGCCATCGCCGCGCTCTGGCCGGGCAGGGCGTACATCAGGTCGAGATTGATGCTGGAAAACCCCGCGTCCTGCGCAAGCTTCACCGCGCGCTCGGCCTGCGCGACGTCGTGGATGCGCCCGAGGCGCGCGAGGCAGCCGTCGTCGAAGCTCTGGATGCCGAAGCTCAGGCGGTTGACGCCGGCGCGCGCGTAGGCGTCGAAGCGGTCGTGCTCGACCGTGCCGGGATTGGTCTCCAGCGTCACTTCCAGATCGGGGCGAAAGCGCAGGCGCGCCGCCGCGCCCTGCAGGAACTCGCCGATGGCCTCGCCGGAAAACAGGCTGGGCGTGCCGCCGCCGAAAAACACGCTGGTCACGGTGCGGCCCCACACCAGCGGCAGATCCTGTTCCAGGTCCGCGAGGAGCGCGGCGACGTACTCGCGCTGCGGCAGGGCCTCGGGCGCGCGGTGCGAATTGAAGTCGCAGTACGGACACTTTCGCACGCACCAGGGGATGTGCACGTAGAGGGCGAGCGGCGGCAGACTGAGCATGGGCGGGCAGTGGTAGAACGGGACGAAACGACGCGGATCCGTACCGCGGCGTACGCGACGCCGCCAGCGCGGGCGCTGGTAGACTGCCATGCTGACACACGCACGCAGAAGCCGGCTATCGAACCGGCCTGTGCCGGGTGCGCCACCACCAGAAACAGCGCCGGGGCGCAGATGCCTCGCAGGGAGCAACCATGAATCCGTTGAATGACATGCCCGACAACGATGCCACCGAAACCCGCGAGTGGCTGGAGTCCCTGCAGGCGGTGACCGAGCGCGAGGGCACCGATCGCGCCCACTATCTGCTCGAGCGCATGGTGTCGCAGACGCGCCGCGCCGGCGGCTTCCTGCCCTTCGCGCCCACGACCGACTACATCAACACCATTCCGCCCCACGCCGAGGTGAAAAGCCCGGGCGATTCGGCGATGGAGTGGCGCATCCGTTCCCTGATCCGCTGGAACGCGATGGCGATGGTGGTGCGCACCAACCGCAAGCCCGGCGACCTGGGCGGCCATATCGCCAGCTTCGCCAGCGTCGCCACGCTGTTCGACGTGGGGTTCAACCACTTCTGGCGCGGGCCCACGGCCGAGCACCCCGGCGACCTGGTCTCACTGCAGGGCCACTCCAGCCCCGGCGTGTATGCGCGCTCCTTTCTGGAGGGGCGCTTCACCGAATCCCAGCTCGACAACTTCCGCATGGAGGTGGACGGCAAGGGCATTTCCTCCTATCCGCATCCCTGGCTGATGCCCGATTACTGGCAGATGCCCACGGTGTCGATGGGCCTGGGGCCGCTGGCGGCGATCTATCAGGCGCGCAACAGCCGCTATCTCGAGCACCGTGGCCTCCTGCCCACCACCGACCGCAAGATCTGGTGTTTCCTGGGCGACGGCGAGTGCGACGAGCCCGAGAGCCTGGGCGCGATCTCGGTCGCCGGACGCGAGAACCTCGACAACCTGGTGTTCGTCGTGAACTGCAACCTGCAGCGCCTGGACGGCCCGGTGCGCGGCAATGGCAAGATCATCCAGGAGCTGGAAGGCGTGTTCCGCGGTGCCGGCTGGAACGTCATCAAGGTGCTCTGGGGCAGCTACTGGGATCCGCTTTTCGCGCGCGACAAGGACGGCATCCTGCGCCGCCTGATGATGGAAACCGTCGACGGCGAGTACCAGAACTACAAGGCCTTCGGCGGTGCCTACACGCGCGAGCATTTCTTCGGGAAATACCCGGAGACCGCGGCCATGGTGGCGAATCTTTCCGACGAGGACATCTGGCGCCTCAACCGCGGCGGCCACGATCCGCACAAGGTGTACGCCGCCTACCATCAGGCGGTGAACACCAAGGGCATGCCCACGGTGATCCTGGCCAAGACGGTCAAGGGCTACGGCATGGGCTCGGCGGGCGAGGCGCTCAACCCCACCCACCAGACCAAGAAGATGGATGACGGCGCGATCAAGGCCTTCCGCGATCGCTTCAACATTCCCGTCAGCGACAAGCAGATCGACGAATCCGAGCAGATTCCGTTCTACCACCCCGGCGAAAACTCGCCCGAGGTGCAGTACATGAAGGAGCGCCGCGCCGCGCTCGGCGGCTTTCTGCCGCGCCGCCGCCGCACCGCCGACCAGACCTTCGAAGTGCCGGCGCTGGACAAGTTCGAGCGCCTGCTCAAGAGCACCGGCGAGCGCGAAATCAGCACCACGATGGCCTTCGTGCAGGCCCTCAACATCCTCTTGCGCGACAAGGTCATCGGCCCGCACGTCGTCCCCATCGTTGGCGACGAGGCGCGCACCTTCGGCATGGAAGGCCTGTTCCGCCAGATCGGCATCTATGCCTCCAGCGGGCAGAAGTACAAGCCGGTGGATGCCGATCAGCTCATGTATTACCGCGAGGACCAGGCCGGGCAGGTGCTGCAGGAAGGCATCACCGAGGCCGGCGCGTTCGCCTCGTGGCTGGCGCTGGCCACCAGCTACAGCACCAACAACCTGCCGATGCTGCCGTTCTTCATCTACTACTCGATGTTCGGCTTCCAGCGCTTCGGCGACCTGGCCTGGCAGGCCGGCGACATGCGCGCGCGCGGCTTCCTGCTCGGCGCCACCGCCGGGCGCACCACGCTCAACGGCGAAGGTCTGCAGCACGAGGACGGCCATTCGCACCTTTTCTCCAGCGCCATCCCCAACTGCCGCTCCTTCGATCCGGCGTTCGGTTACGAGGTCGTCGTGCTGCTGCAGCACGGCATGCGCAAGATGCTGACCGAACAGGTGGACGAGTATTACTACCTCACCCTGCTCAACGAGAACTACCCGCACCCGGACATGCCGGAAGGTGCCGCGGAAGGCATCGTGAAGGGCATGTATCTTCTGCGTGAATCGGGAATGGGGAATCGGGCAAGGGCAAAAGCCGGAGCAAGGCGTCGAGCGCGCCTTGCGTGCAGCTGATGGGCTCGGGCGCGATCCTGCGCGAGGTGATGGCGGCGGCGGAGCTGCTGGACAAGGAGTTCGGGGTCAAGGCCGACATCTGGAGCTGCACCAGCTTCACCGAGCTGGGCCGCGACGGCTTCGACGCCGAGCGCTGGAATCGCCTCAACCCCGAGACCAGGACGCCGCGCGTGCCCTATGTGACCGCGCAGCTGCAGGGCCGCACCGGCCCGGTGATCGCCGCGACCGACTACGTACGCACCTTCGCCGACCAGATCCGCGCCTTCGTGCCGGGCCATTACACCGTGCTGGGCACCGACGGCTTCGGCCGCTCCGACACCCGCGCCAACCTGCGCCGCTTCTTCGAAGTGGACCGCTACCACATCGCCCACGCCGCCATCGACGCGCTGGCGAAGGAAGGCACCATGAACGCCCGCGACGTGGCGCGCGCGATCAAGGTGTTCGGCATCGACACGGCGCGGGAAAATCCGATGCATGTGTGAGTCGGGCGAGGAACGTTGACACAGCGACGCAAGACGCCCTGACTCTGTTGTCCAGGCTGCGCGCCGGGCTGTCGATCATGGCCCCGGCGCATTTTCCGTGCGGTTCGCGAGGTGCCCTTTCTGCGGGCATTCGGTATTCGTGTGCTTGAATCGCAGTGAGTCGGGCGTGCGCTGCCTGCGCTGTGCGGCAAGTACCGTGCAACTCTCCATCGGCCTGGCTGGGGCGTGCGAAGTCGAAGTCACCGACCTTTCCAGGATGGATGTCTATGAACTTTCCGCCACGGGACCATTCGTCGAACACCTGCACAAGCGCGGTCCGGGCCGTGTTCTCCGAATATCATTCTGACGTCGCGCCCGGAACCACATGGCAGGGCATCCGCTGCGAGGATGCGCAGGGCCTGACCTGGCCGGATGCCTGTTTTGATCCGGTAACTCATACCGAAGTATTCGAGCATGTGCCCGACGATGCGCGCGGATTTCTGGAACTGCGTCGGGTGCTGCGTCCCGGAGGGAAGATGCTGTTCACCGTGCCGCTGTTCGATGCGCCAGACACCGTGGATCGCGTCCGGGGGGCGACGGCATTGAACACCTGATGCCGGCGGAGTATCGCATTGATCCGTTCAACGGGAATGAGCCGGTTCTGGCGTTTCGCGACTACGGCCGCGATATCGTGCAGCGGCTCGAACGCGCGGGCTTTGGTGAGGCAAGGATCGAGGTGCCGGCCTTCCCGGTGCCGTGGGCGCGGCTGCGGCCGGTGGTGCGGGCCATCGCGGTATGAGGTGACGATTCACGGCGTTGGACGCGCTGAACACGACCGTTCGTCTGCCCGGATGCCTGCCGAGGTGCAGGCGACTATGCTCTTGCGTTCCGAACGACAGGAGACGTCCCATGAACATCCGCGCCAAGCACTTCCTTACCGCACTGGCCATCGCGTGTGCCGCTGCGGCGTGTTCCCAGCCCGCCGAACCGCCGCCGCCGCCGGCTCCGGTGCAGCCGCCGCCGCCGCCGGCTCCGCCCGCACCTCCCGCGCCGCCGCCGGCTGCGTCCGCCAGCGCGGAGCTGGCACCCACCGAAGGAAACGCCGCCGCCGGTACGCTGACGCTCACGGCCGAAGCCGACGGCGTGCGCATCACCGGCAGCCTCGCGGGCGTGGATCCGGGCGGCACGCACGGTTTCCACGTGCACGAAACCGGCGACTGCAGCGCGCCCGATGCCTCCAGCGCCGGCCCGCACTTCAATCCGGGCAACCACCCGCACGGCCATCCGGGCCAGGGCGAGCACCACGCCGGCGACATGCCGAACCTGGTGGCCGACGACGCGGGTGCCCTGGCGGTCGATGTGGTGGTGCCGGGCGTGACCCTGGGCGATGGCGCTGAAACGGACGTCCTCGGGCGCGCGCTGGTACTGCACGCCAAGGCCGACGACTACGCCACCCAGCCGTCAGGTGATTCCGGCGCGCGCATCGCCTGCGGCGTGATTCGCTGATTCGACGCATCGCGGCGGGAACCATCGCAGGCGATCGTGCAGAGCGTTCGGCGGCGGCGCAGCCCCGATCCGTGCGGCTGACGCTCCGCCCGGTCGGCCTCCGGATCGAATCCGGGGCAGGCCGCCGCGGCCGACGCGGTGCTTCTGCCAGAATTGCGCGGATGAACGCCCTTCCCGCGCCGCTTGCCGGACACCTGCACCGCCAGCTCGAACGCCTGCGCGCGGCGGCACCGCAGGCGCTGGCGGAGCGGGCCGCCGTGCCGGCGCGGATGGCGTCGCTTGAGCGGATTCTGCTCGCCAGCGATTACGCGCTGGATCGGCTGTGCGCCGAGCCGGCGCTGCTGGCCGCGCTCGATGCGCCACGCGAAGCGCTGGCGCTGCCGCCGGGGGATCCGGCGTCGTGGGCCGCGCGCCTGCGCCGCCATCGGCATGCCGAAAGCGTGCGCCTGATCCACCGCGACGTGAACGGTATCGACACCATCGAGGACACCCTCGCCGGCTCGTCGACCCTGGCCGAAGCCTGCCTTTGCGCCGCGCTGACGGCGGTGGAGGACAGCCTGCGTGCGCGCCACGGCGTGCCGCGCAACGACGCGGGGCAGGAACAGCGCCTGGTGGTGTTCGCGCTCGGCAAACTCGGCGGCGGCGAGCTGAATTTTTCTTCCGATGTCGATCTGGTGTTCGCTTTTCCCGAGGCGGGCCAGAGCGACGGCGCGCGTCCGCTCGACAACGGCGACTGGTTCCAGCGCGCCGGCCAGCAGCTGATCCAGATGCTGTCGGCGGTGACCGCCGAAGGCATGGCCTATCGCGTCGACATGCGGCTGCGTCCGTTCGGCCAGAGCGGGCGGCTGGCGCAGTCGTTCGCCGCCATGGAGCACTATTTCCAGCGCGAGGGGCGCGACTGGGAACGCTATGCCTGGATCAAGGCGCGACCGGTGGCCGGCGACCTTGCCGCTGGCGAGCGTTTCCTGGCGACGCTGCGGCCCTTCGTCTACCGCCGCTACCTCGATTTCGGCGCGTTCGAGGGCCTGCGCGAAATGAAGACGCTGATCGAAGCCGAGGTGCAACGCCGCGATCTGGAGGGCCACCTCAAGCTCGGGCGCGGCGGCATCCGCGAGATCGAGTTCATCGTGCAGCTGCAGCAGCTGATCCGCGGTGGACGCGAGCCGGCGCTGCGCGAGCGCGGCCTGCTGCCGGCGCTGGCGCGCCTGCGCGAGCACGGCCACGTTCCGGACGCCAGCGCCGCGGCGCTGGATGCGGCCTATCGCTTTCTGCGGCGTCTGGAAAACCGCCTGCAGATGCTGCGCGAGGAGCAGACCCACAGCCTGCCCGAAAGTGAAACCGACCGGGCGCGTATCGCCCTGGGCCTGGGGTTTGCGGACTGGGGCGCGCTGCTGACGATGCTGGAACGGCACCGCGATGCCGTGCGCGACGAATTCGCGCGGGTGTTCGAGGCGCGCGACCAGTCGCCTCGCGGCGCGACCCGGGAGGACGTCGCCGCGCTCGACCTGGTCTGGATCGATCCGGAGGATGCCGCCGCGCCGTCGCGTCTGGCACAGGCCGGATTCACCGATGCTGCCGCGCTGGCGCGGCGGCTGATCGCGTTTCGGTGTCTTCCGGCGCTGGCGACGCTGTCGGCGCGCGCCGCCGGCCGGCTCGATCGCCTGATGCCGCGCCTGCTGGATGCGGCGGCGCACAGCGCTGCGCCGGACGCCGCGGCGATGCGGGCGCTGGAGCTGGTGCAGGCGGTGCTGCGTCGCTCCAGCTATCTGGCGCTGCTCGACGAAGCGCCCGCCGCGCTGGCGCGGGTGGTGGACGTGATGGCGCGCAGCCGCTGGATGGCCGAGCGCCTGTGCGCGCATCCGCTCCTGCTCGATGAACTGCTCGACGCGCGCGCCGATGCCGCACCGCCTTCGCAGGCCGAAATGGAGGCGGCGCTGGACCGCGCGCTCGCCTCCCACGCGGAGGATGACGTCGAGGCGCGCCTCATCGCGCTCAACGAGTTTCGCCTGAGCTGCACGTTCCGGGTCGCGCGTGCGCGCCTGGTGGACCGGCAGGATGCGCCCAGCAGCGCCCGCCAGCTTGCCTTCATCGCCCAGGCGGTGCTGCGCGCGGTGCTGCCGATGGCGGTGGATGAGCTTGCGCGCCAGCACGGCCGCCTGCCGTCCGGCGGCGTGGCCGCGATCGCCTACGGCAGCTTCGGCGGTGACGAGCTGGGCTTTGGCTCGGATCTGGATCTGGTCTTCCTCTACGACGAGGGCTTGGACGCGTCGGAAACCGACGGCGCGCGCCCGCTCGAAGCGGTGCGCTACCACACCCGCGTGGTGCAGAAGGTGATCGCGCTGCTGGCGATGGCGACGCCGGCCGGCCGCCTGTACGAAACCGACCTTCGGCTGCGCCCGGACGGTGCCAAGGGGCTCCTGGTCTCCAGCCTGCAGAGCTTTTCCAGCTATCAGCACGAGCGCGCCTGGACCTGGGAACAGCAGGCGCTGGTGCGCGCCCGCGCCGTGGCCGGGGACGCGGCGGTGCAGGCGGCCTTCGAGCGGATCCGGGCCGAGGTGCTGTGCCGCCCGCGCCCGCGCGCGGCGGTGTGCCGCGACGCGCGCGACATGCGCCAGCGGATGCGCGCCGAACTGGACCGCTCACGCGAGGGCCTGTTCGATCTCAAGCAGGGCCATGGCGGGCTGGTGGACCTGGAATTCCTGGTGCAGGCCGCGGTGCTGATCGCCGCAGCCGAGGCACCGGGCGTGACCGCCAGCACCCGCACGCCGGAGCTGATCGACGCGCTGGCCGGCTGCGGTTTCTTCAGCACGCGTTCCGCGCAGGCGCTGCGCCGGGCGCACGGCGTGCTGCTTGCGCGCGCGTTGGCCTGTACGCTGGACGGCCGCGCGCGGCTGGCGACACCCGACGCCGCGCTGGATGACGCGCGTGCCGCGATCAAGGCCGCGTGGCAGAACTACCTGGCAAAGCCGCTGTCTGATGCAACGGGTTGAGCAATGTCTTCGAACGATACCGGGTCCGTGACCCCTGCGAACGCCCTCGGGCGAGTGATCGATCTTCTGCGCGGACCGGCCGGCGGCGGCGTGCTGCTGGTGCTGTGTGCGGCGGCGGCGATGGTTGTCGCCAACAGTCCCTGGCGCGAAGCCTACTTCGCGCTGCTCGGCTATCCGCTCGGGCTGGGCAGCGGCGCGATGCGGCTGGAGCTGTCGGCGCTGCTGTGGATCAACGATGCGCTGATGGCGCTGTTCTTTCTGCTGGTGGCGCTGGAGATCAAGCGCGAGATGGTGGTGGGGCAACTGCGTACCCGCGCCCAGCTGATGCTGCCCCTGCTGTGCGCGATCGGCGGCATGGCGGTGCCTGCGGCGATCTACGCCGGCTTCAATTTCGGCGACAGCGAAGCGATCCACGGCTGGGCCATTCCCTCGGCCACCGACATCGCCTTCGCGCTGGGCATCCTCGCGCTGCTGGGCAGCCGCGTGCCGCTCGGACTCAAGGTGCTGCTCTCGGCCATCGCGGTGCTCGACGATCTGGGTGCCATCGTGGTGATCGCGCTGTTCTACACCGACAAGCTTCGGATCGCGCTGCTGCTGGCCGCGCTCGGCGTGCTGGGGCTCATGTACCTGCTCAACCTGTTCGGTCTGGCGCGTACCTGGCTGTTGCTGGCGCTGGGCGCGGTGCTGTGGGTGCTGGTGTTCAACTCCGGCGTGCACGCGACGCTGGCGGGCGTGGCGACCGGCCTGATGATCCCGCTGCATGATCGCACCCGGCCGCAGCGCGGGCCGCTGGAGCGACTCGAACGCCAGTTTCATCCCTGGGTGACCTGGCTGATCCTGCCGCTGTTCGCTTTCGCCAATGCCGGCGTCGATCTGGCCGGGGTGACCCTGGAAATGGGCCTGCACCCGGTGCCGCTGGGTATCGCGATGGGCCTGGTGGTCGGCAAGCCGATCGGTATCGGCGGTGCAGCCTGGCTGGCGCGCCGCGCGGGCCTGGCGGCGTGGCCGGCGGGCGTGCGCGGTGACGCCTTGCTCGGCATGGCGATGCTGTGCGGCATCGGCTTCACCATGAGCCTGTTCATCGGCGGCCTGTCGTTTGCGCCCGGCAGCGAAGCTGCGCACATCCATCGACTGGGCATCCTCGGCGGTTCCACCCTCGCCGCCATTTTTGGCAGCTTCTGGCTGCGGCGCTGCCTGCGCCCGGTGGAGCCGGTCTGATGCGCGCACTGGTGCTCGGTGCGACCGGACAGATCGGGCGGTTCCTGCTGCCCGAGCTTCTCGCCCAGAGGTTCGTGGTCGAGGCGGTTTCGCGCCAGGCGCAACCCGCACGCGAAGGCGTCACCTGGAGCCGCTTCGATCTTTACGCCGGCGGCGATGCGGCGACGGCACCGGATGTCGTGTTCAGCACCGGGCCACTCGACGGCCTGCTCGCCTGGCTCGGGCGCACGCGGCACCGGCCCGAGCGCATCGTCGCCTTCAGCTCCACCAGCGCGGAAACCAAGCGGGACTCGCCCGATGCGGGCGAGCGCGAACTGGCCGCCAACCTGGCGCGCGCCGAGGCGGCGCTCGAAGCCTTCTGCGACGCACGCCGCATCGGCTGGACCATCCTGCGACCGACCCTGGTCTACGGCTGCGGCCTGGACGCCAACCTGAGCCGCATCGCCGCGCTGGCCCGGCGCTGGCGCGTGGTGCCGCTTTCCATCGACGCCGTCGGCCTGCGCCAGCCCGTGCATGCGCAGGATCTGGCGGCTTGCGCAGTCCGCGCAGCGATGCGTCCGCAAAGTGCGCAACGGCACTATGACCTTGGCGGCGGAGAAGCACTTTCGTATCGGGAAATGGTGCAGCGCACCGTGGCGTGCATCCGGCCGCGGGGCTACCTTGTGCTGCTGCCCGCCTGGCTGTTCGATGGCCTGATGCAGACGGTCTCGCGGTTTCATGCCATGTCGGGAGCGGGGCGCGGCGTGGTGGAGCGGATGCGGCGCGACATGGTGTTCGACAACGCTGCCGCGGCGCGCGATCTGGACTGGAACCCGCGGCCATACCGGCCGGGCGCGGCGGATTTTCCGAACGCCTGATGCCCGCGTGATGGTGCATCGCATCATGCGAACTCTTCGGTACCGTACGCCACAGCATTGCTAAGAGCTGAACGCGATACCTATGATAGGACCGCGTTGCGTCCATCCCCGGTTGCCGAAGGAACCCAGAACATGCCACCCAGGATCACCCTGACCTTGGCGCTGTCCACGCTGCTGCTCGCCGCCTGTGGCGGTTCCAGCAACAGCGACCGCGCCGTGCCGACTTCACCCTCGAACAACAACAACGGCAACCCCGTCACCGGCGTGCTGACCGCGCGCTTCGACCCCACCAACGCGGTGCTGCCGCTGCCGAACAACCTGCTGCTGTCGGGCACCACCGACCTCACGCTGAACCCGCCGGTGGCCAATCCGAACAACTATGGCGATCCGACCGTGGCGATCGGCACGCTGGACGGCTGGAGCACGGTGGGTCCGATGTCCACCAGCTTCAACGCCAAGCCGGACGTGGCGTCGGTGGTTCCGGGACAGAGCGTGCGCATCTTCGAAGTCTCGCTGACCGGGCCCGGCGGTGGCACCACCAACATCGTGCGCGAACTCGCCGGCGGTGCCGAATTCGTCACCGCGCTGGCACCCAGCGATGCCAGCGGACGCACCCTGGCCATCATCCCCACCAAGCCGCTGCAGCAGCTCACTTCCTATCTGGTGGTGCTGACCGACGGCATCCGCGATGCCGGCGGCAACGACGCCACGCCCGACCAGACCTATTTCCTCTCCAAGCGCGCCTCGCCGCTGTGCGTCGGCGGCCAGAGCACCGAGCCCCTGCTGCCTGCGGCCACGGCCTGCGCGCTGGAGCCGCTGCGCCAGCTCACCAACTCGCACCTGGCGGTGGCCAATGCCGCCGGCATCGCGCGCGACAAGGTCGTGCTGAGCTGGGTCTTCACCACCCAGAGCATCACCCCGGTGATGCAGGCGGTGCGCTCGGTGACAGAGCCCGGTCAGGTGCAGTTGGCGAACAGCGGCCTGACCACGGCGGCTGCGGGCCTGCCGCCGATTGCCGACATCCATATCGGCACGCTGACCGTGCCCTATTACCTCTCGGCGCCGAGCAGCGCCAACCCGACCGCGCCGCTGACTGCCTTCTGGAGGGCTGCGCCCGGTGCCTACGTGCCGCCCTTCAACGCTGCGGGCCTGAGCCCGGCGTCGACCAACATCACCTTCGCCAACCCGTTCCCGGTCAAGACCAGCGACGTCACGATTCCGGTGCTGGCCACGATCCCGAACGCGGCGTCGGGTCGCAGCAGGCCGGCCAGCGGCTGGCCGGTGGTGATCTTCCAGCATGGCATCACCGGCAACCGCACCCACGCGCTGGCGGTGTCGGCCACGCTGGCGGCGCAGGGCTTCGCGGTAGTCGCCATCGACCTGCCGTTGCACGGCCTGCCGCCGGAAAGCCCGTTCGCGATCGGCAACACGCCATTCGGCGCGGTCGCCTCGGAGCGCACCTTCAACGTCGACTACGTCGACAACGGCACCGGCGCACCCGGGCCGGACGGCGCTCCGGATGCCTCCGGCACGCATTTCATCAATCTTGCCTCGCTCCTGACCTCGCGTGACAACCTGCGCCAGGCGGTGGCCGATCTCTTCGTGCTGACCGCGTCGATCCCGCGGATTGACCTCGACGGCAACGGCACGGGGGATTTCGATTCCTCCAACATCCAGTTCGTCGGCCTGTCGCTGGGCGCGATGGTCGGCACCTCGTTCCTGGCGCTGGAGCCCAACGTCAACGTCGGCCTGCTGTCGGCACCGGGCGGCGGAATCGCGCGCCTGCTCGACGGCTCCGCCTCGTTCGGTCCGCGCATCCGCGCCGGTCTGGCCGCGTCGGGCGTGCAGGCCGGAACCCCGACCTATGACAGCTTCATGGGTGCGGCCCAGCAGGTGATCGACGCCATCGATCCGATCAACTATGGCTACGCCTCGGCGCAGAACGCCATCCTCCTGCACGAGATCGTCGGCGGCGGCTCCAACCTGCCCGATCAGGTCGTTCCCAACAGCGTGCCTGGCGCGCCGCTCGCGGGCACCGATCCGCTGATCCGCGCGCTGGGCCTTACCACCCTCACCCAGACCACGCAGGCCGCCAACGGCATCCGCGGCGTGGTGCGTTTCACCGCAGGCGAACACGCTTCGCTGATCAGCCCGACGGCACCGGCGGTCACTGCCGAAATGCAGGGCCAGATGGCCAGCCTGCTGGTCAGCGGTGGCGCTGCGGTACTGATCCAAGACACTTCCGTCATCCGCGCGCAGTAAGCCAGGAGCTCTCCCATGATCCCTATGCACAAGACCTCCCGCGCGGCACGCACGCCTCTGGCGCTGGCCATCGCCGGTGCCATCGCGATGGCGCTCCAGCCGGCCGCGGCCTTCGACTTCAGCCGCGGTGAACTTTCCGGCTCGCTCGACACCATCGTGTCCTTCGGTGCTTCCTGGCGTGCCGAGGACCCATCCGAAGATCTGCTGGCCAAGTCCTATATCGATCCGACCATCGTCGCCCAGATCAGCGCACTCACCGCCGCCGGCCGCTACCTGGACGCCCAGGCGCTGCAGGTCGCGGCGAATGGCCGCTTCTCGGCCAACCGCGATGACGGCAACATCAAGTACGAGAAGGGCGACGTGATTTCCAATGCGCTCAAGCTCACCTCGGAACTATCGCTCAACTGGCGCGACTCCGGTGCGTTTGCCCGCGCCACGTACTTCTACGACTTCGAGAACGCCGACCGCAGCGACCTCACTCGCGAGGCCAAGGACCTGATCGGCGAACGCTTCCGCCTGCTGGATGCCTTCGTCTACCACAACTTCAGCTACGGCGAGGCCGGCACCGGCACGGTGCGCCTGGGTCGCCAGGTGGTGAGCTGGGGCGAGAGCACCTTCATCCAGAACGGCATCAATGTCATCAACCCGTTCGACCTGTCCGCCCTGCGCGTGGCCGGTGCGGAGCTGAAGGAAGCCTACCTGCCGGTCGATTCGATCTGGGCCTCGTTCTCCCTCACCGAAAAGCTCTCGCTCGAAGCGCTTTACCTGTTCGAGTTCGAGGAAGTGGAAATCGACGCCTCGGGCACCTACTTTTCCGCCAACGACTTCGCCTCGCCGGGTGGCGAGTACGTGATGCTGAACTTCGGCACCGTGCCGCAGCCGGTCAACAACCCCTCGCTGTACCGCAGCACCTGTTACAACGGTACCGCGGGCTACGCCAACAGCGACCTGTTTGCCGACTACAGCGCGCGTTACGGCGCGGCGACCGCCATGCAGCTGATCGGTGCCGGCTGCGCGGCGGCCTTTCCGCGCAGCCCCAACAACAACGCCAAGGACAGCGGCCAGTACGGTGCCGCGCTGCGCTACTACTCCGACTGGTTCAACGGCACCGAGTTCGGCCTCTACTACCTGCGCTACCACAGCCGCCTGCCGCTCATTTCGGGCATCTCGGTCGTCAACACCGCGCCCAACTCGGGCAGCTATTTCCTCGAGTATCCGGAAGGCATCGACCTCTACGGCCTGTCCTGGAGCACTTCGCTGCCCGGCGGCATCGCCTTCCAGGGCGAGCTGAGCTACCGGCCGAACATGCCGCTGCAGGTGGATGACGTGGAGCTGCTGTTCGCCGGCCTGACCCCGCTCAACGCGGTGATCCCGCAGCCGGCGCTGCGTTTCTCCAGCCAGCTGGGCGAGTACGGGCCCGGCGAGTACATCCGCGGCTGGGAAAAGCACAAGGTCAGCCAGATCCAGTCGACCTTCACCAAGATGTTCGGCCCGGGCAACTTCCTGGGTGCCGACCAGATCGCCCTGGTGGGAGAAATCGGTGCCACCAACGTCTGGGATTTCCCGGATGCGGCCCAGCTGCGCTACGAGGGTGAAGGTACCGACACCGGCGGCGGCTATGCCATCGATACGGGCTACCTGCGCAATCCGGCCAGGACCGCGGGCGGCTTCCCCACGGCCTTCAGCTGGGGCTATCGCGTAGCGGCACGCGCCGAGTACCCCGGCGCCTTCGGCGGCTCCATCAACCTGGCACCGCGCATCGCCTTCAACCACGACGTCAACGGTACCACCCCGGGTCCCGGCGGCAACTTCCTGGAGGGGCGCAAATCGGGCACGCTGGGCGTCGAGGCGAGCTACATGCAGCGCTGGAGCCTCGACTTGAGCTATACCATTTTCAGTGGCGGCAAGCCTTACAACCAGATCTACGACCGCGATTTCTACTCGCTCGTGGCCAAATACTCGTTCTGATCGCAGCCCAAGGAGTGCACACATGACCTTCCGTACCCGTACCACCTTGGCTGTCGTCGTCGGCATGGCGTTTGCTACCGGCAGCGTGTTCGCGGCCGTGGACGCCGGCCAGGCGGGCAAGCTGGGCAAGGAACTGACGCCGATCGGCGCGACCAAGGCCGGCAATGCCGCAGGAACCATTCCGGCATGGGAAGGCGGCATCACCAGCCCGCCGGCCAACTACGTCCAGGGCAAGTTCCACCCCGATCCCTTCGCCGCGGACAAGCCGCTGTTCTCGATCACCCAGGCCAACTACAAGGAACATGCCGATCAGCTGACCGAAGGCCAGAAGAGCATGTTCGCCAAGTACGCGACGTTCCGGATGGATGTCTATCCGACGCGCCGCTCGGCCTCGTTTCCCAAGCGCACTTACGAGTACACCATCAAGAACGCCACCACGGCCAGGCTGAGCGAGGACCTCAACGGCGTGCTCGACGCCGCCGAGGGCATCCCGTTCCCGATTCCGCAGAATGGTTCCGAAATCATCTGGAACCACAAGATGAAGTACAAGGGCATCAGCGCCGCGCGCTGGACCAACCTCGCCCCGGTGACCGCCGGTGGCCAGTTCAACATGGTCAAGATCCGCGAGGAGTTCATGGGGCTGTACTACAAGCCCGGCAACACCATCGCCGACATCAACAACGTGCTGCTCTACTTTTACCAGTCGGTGGAAGCGCCGGCGCGCCTCGCCGGCCAGGTGCTGCTGGTGCACGAAAGCCTCAACCAGGCGATCCAGCCGCGCAAGGCGTGGGTGTACAACCCCGGCCAGCGCCGCGTGCGCCTGGCACCCAACGTGGCCTACGACAACCCCGGAACGGCCTCCGACGGTCTGCGCACCTCGGACATGACCGACATGTTCAACGGCTCGCTGGACCGCTACGACTTCAAGCTCGTCGGCAAGCAGGAAATGTACGTTCCCTACAACTCGTACCGGCTGAAGAGTTCCGGTGCCAAGCTGTCGGAGATCATCAAGCGCAACCACATCAACCCGGACTACCTGCGCTACGAGCTGCACCGGGTCTGGGTGGTGGACGCCACGCTCAAGCCGGGCAAGCGCCACATCAATCCGCGCCGCACCTTCTACGTGGATGAGGACAGCTGGCAGATCCTGGTGCTGGACCACTACAACGCCCAGGGCCAGGTGTGGCGCTACTCGGAGGCACCGGCGATCAATTACTACGAAGTGCCGGTGTTCTGGACCGCGATGGAAAACAGCCACGACCTGCAGTCCGGCCGCTACCTCGCCACCGGCGTGGACAACGAGGACTCCCCTGCGGACTTCTCGTTCCAGTCCTCGCTCGAGAACTTCACTCCGCAGGCGCTGCGTACCCGCGGCGTGCGTTGATCCACTCGCAGTCTCCGTGCTCCCGTCAGCCGTGTCCGCAAGGCGCGGCTGACGGCGTTTTCACGGCGGGCAATACCGTGAATCGGCCCCTTGCCTGCCGCGTACCAGTAGCGGCACCATGCGATCAGGGCCGATGCCGGCAGAACCGGCACGGCGAATGCCCAGGGGAGGGTTGTCCATGCAAGTGATCCGAATCGTCTCGCGGCGCGTCGCGCTGGCCGTGCTCGGCGTCAGCCTGGCGGCGTCAGCATCAGCCGCCGAGCCCTTGCACAGCGAAATGATGCCGCTCGCGGTCAGCCGGGGCCTGATCCTTGACCTGGCTGAGGCGGCTTCGCGCGCCGTGGCCGTGGGAGATCGCGGCCAGATTCTCGTGTCCGAGAGCCGCACCGAATGGCGCCAGGTCGCCGACGTGCCCACCCGCGCCACGCTGACGGCGGTGGCAGCCGTGGGCGATGCGGTCTGGGCCGTCGGGCACGACGGCACCATCCTCGCCAGCCGCGATGGCGGCCTGAGCTGGGTGCTGCAGCGCGAAGACGTGCTCGACACCGGTCCCGATGCGGCGTTCGATCCGCGCCAGGGCGTGCCGCTGCTCGACATCCTCATGCTCGACACCGACCGCGGGTTTGCCGTCGGTGCCTATTCGCAGCTGTTGCGCACCACCGATGGCGGTGCGTCGTGGCAGTTCGTATCCACCGCATCCGATGCTCCCGAAGCCGATCCCGTGGATCAGGGCGGGGCGGTAGGAGACGAAGACAACTGGACGCTGTCCGATGCGGATCTGGCCATGGGCGATGTGAGCGATCCGCACTTCAACGCCATCGCCCGCACCGGCAGCGGCGCGCTCCTGATCGTGGGCGAGCGCGGTTCGGCATTCCGCTCGCGCGATGGTGGCGACACCTGGGAGCGCACCGAGCTGCCCTACGGCGGCTCGATGTTCGGCCTGATCGGCTACGAGGGTGAGCATGCGCTCGCGTTCGGCATGCGCGGCAACGTGTTCGAGACCCACGACCTGGGCGAGAGCTGGAGTGCCATCGAGACCGGCACCGATCTGAGCCTGATGGGCGGCGCGGCGCGGGGCGAGGGCGGCTTCGTGCTGGTGGGCGCGAACGGCATCGTTGTCCTGCGCGACGGGGCAGGCGAGGCCGTCACCAATCAGGTCTATGCCAACGCGGCGCATGAAACCCCGGTTCTGGCGGCGGTTCTCGCGCGCGCCAACCGCAGTCTGGTGGTATCCGGTGACAAGGGCGTGGACCAGTTTGCGCCACGCAGGCAATAAGCAGGGGAGCAAGCAATCATGGCGCATGGCGGCAACGTGGAAGCAGGCCCGATCACCCGGGCGCTGGAAAGCCTCATCTTTGGCGCGCGGCCGGTGGTGCTGGCGATATTCGCCATCGTCACGGTCATCGCGCTGGTCCTGGCCAGCCAGCTGCGCGTGGACGCGGGGTTCAAGAAACAGATCCCGCTGGAACACGAGTACATGCAGACCTTCCTCGACTACGAGGCGGACTTCGGCGGTGCCAACCGCGTGCTGGTCGCGCTGATGGCGCGCGATGGCCAGGACATGTTCACGCCGGGGTTCTTCACCGCGCTGGAGGGCCTCACCTCCGAGGTCATGGCGATCGACGCCACCGACAACGCCCGGGTGCGCTCGCTCTTCACCCCCAACGTGCGTTTCGTGGAGGTGGTGGAAGACGGTTTCGCCGGCGGCAACGTCATTCCCAACGAGTTCAGCGCCGAGCACGCGACGGACGAGAGCTTCGAGACCATCCGCAGCAACATCGTCAAGGCCGGCATCGTCGGCCGCCTGGTCGCCAAGGACTGGTCCGGCGCGATGATCTGGGCCGACCTCATCCCGGAAAGCGAGGTCAACAAGATCGACTACCAGGACATCGCCGCCCAGTTCGAAGCGCTGCGCGGCAAGTACGAGGCCCAGGGCTATGACGTGCGCATCATCGGCTTCGCCAAGATGGTCGGCGACATCAGCGACGGCGCGCGTTCGGTGATCCTCTTCTTTTTCCTGACCGTGGCCTTCACCTGGCTGCTGCTGTTCCTGTATTCGACCTCGGCCAAGCTCGCGAGCCTGACCGTGTTCGCCTCCCTCGTCGCGGTGGTCTGGATGCTCGGCGCGCTGCGCCTCATGGGCTTCGGCATCGATCCGATGAACATGCTCACGCCCTTCCTCATCTTCGCCATCGCGGTTTCGCACGGCGAGCAGATGATCAACCGCTTCCGCGGCGAGCTGTTCTTCGGCGGACTGGAAGACGGCACCGTTGACGAGTTGCGCCAGCGCCAGGGCGTGGATTCACTCACCGCCGCGCGCGCCGCCTTCCGCATGCTGCTCGTCCCCGGTGCCGTGGCCCTCATCGCCGGCTGCATCGGCTTTGCCACCATCCTGATGATCCCGATCCGAATCATCTTCGAGCTGGCCATCACCGCCACCGTGGGCGTGGCCCTCACGCTCCTGACCGATCTCATCCTGCTGCCGGTGCTGCTGTCCTATACCCGCCTGCGCAACATGGAGCGCAAGCGCGAGTACCGCCTGCGCCAGCTCACCCGCTTCGACGTGATCTGGGCCTTCCTCACCCGCTTCAGCAAGCCCATCCCGGCCGCCATCATCATCCTGATCGGCGTGACGACCTGGTGGTTCGCCGAGGACTATGGCGACAAGGTGATGGTCGGCGATGCCCAGGAAGGCGTGGCCGAACTGCGCCCCGAGGCGCGCTACAACCAGGACGCGCGCGCCATCACCGAAAAATTTGCGCTCGGCGTGGACATCCTCAACGTCATCGTGGAAGGCCGCCCGGACGCCTGCACCATGAGCTATCCCACCATGGAACTGGTGGACCGCTTCGCCTGGCACCTGACCAACGTGCCGGGCGTGCAGCAGGTCATCACCCTGCCCATGGCCGCCAAGCTGGTCAACGCGGGCTGGAACGATGGCGCGATCAAGTGGCGCGTGCTGCCGCGCGATTCGGATTCGCTGCGCCTGGCCACGCAGGGCTTCGAGACCGATTCGGGCCTGCTCAACTCCGACTGCTCGGCGATGCCGGTCACCGCCTTCCTGTCCGACCACCGCGCCGAAACCATCGACCGCGTCGTTGCCTCCGTCAAGGATTTCCGCGAGGCGAACGGTGCCTGGCACGAAGGCGTGAACCTGCGCGAGCAGCTTGCCGCCGAGGCGCAGAAGGCCGAGGAAGCGGGCGAAGCCTTCACCAGCGATGCGGTCAACCTGCGCCTTGCCACCGGCAACATCGGCGTGATGGCCGCCACCAACGACACCGTGCGCGCGGTCGAGCAGCACATGCTGCTGTTCCTCTACGCCGCCGTGTTCCTGATGTGCCTGATCAGCTTCCGCAATCCGCTGGCGGCGCTGTGCATCGTGCTGCCGCTGGTGCTGGTGACCGAGCTGGGCCACTCGCTCATGGTCGAGCTCGACATCGGCATGAAGGTCAACACGCTTACCGTGGTGGCGCTGGGCGTGGGCATCGGCGTGGACTATGCGATCTACATCTTCGCCCGCATGCGCGAATCGCTGCGCCAGGGCAAGACCGTGTCCGAGTCCTACTTCATCGCGCTCAAGACCACCGGCATCGCGATTTTCTACACCGCGCTGACGCTGGCCGTGGGCGTGGCCATGTGGATCTTCTCGGATCTGAAATTCCAGGCCGACATGGGCGTGATGCTGACCTTCATGTTCGTGGTCAACATGATCGCCGCGATCATCTTCTTGCCGGCCCTGTGCCGCTGGCTGCTGCGCCCGTTCGAGAAGGACACCTTCAAGCCGCAGCTTTGAGCACCGCAGACGGCACAGACCCATCGCCGCGCGTTCGCGCCCCCGCCCACGGCGCGGGGGCGCGACGGCACTGACGTGGCCGGTTCAGGTCGCCGCGTCGCCCGCCAGCCGCGCCAGCCGCGCCAGCAGCGACGCCAGCAGCGCCGGAAGCTGCGCGTTGGCGGCGGCGAGGTTGGCGAACACGTCCTCAAGGCTGATCTCCTTGCCGTCGCCGCAGCCGGCGGCCCAGTTCGCCACCGGTGCCAGGCAGGCGTAATCGAGTTTCAGCTCGCGCGCCAGCGCGGCCTCGGGCATGCCGGTCATGCCGACGAGGTCGCAGCCGTCGCGCCGCATCCGCGCGATCTCGGCGCGGGTTTCAAAGCGCGGGCCGTTGGTCGCGCCGTAGCAGGCTCCATCCACCAGCGCCACGCCGGCGTCGCCGCCGGCATCGAGCAGCGCGTTGCGGATCCGCGCGCCGTAGGGCTCGCTGAATTCGACGTGGCGCATTTCGCCGGCGCCGTCCCAGTAGCTGGCGACGCGGCCGTGGGTGTAGTCGATGAGCTGATCGGGGACCACCAGTGCGCGCGGCGCACAGGCGGTCGTGATGCCGCCGACGGTGTTGATCGCAAGCACGGCCTGCGGGCCAAACTCGGCAAGCGCATGCAGGTTGGCGCGGTAGTTGACCCGGTGCGGCGGCAGCGCGTGGCTTTCGCCGTGGCGGGCGAGGAACGCGACGGAGTAGCCGCAGAGCCGCCCGACGCGGATCGGGCCGGAAGGCTCGCCCCACGGCGTTGCGGCTTCAATCGTGCGTTCCGGCGTGAAGCCGGGCAGCGCATACAGTCCGCTGCCGCCGATGACCGCCAGCGCGATCGGCCCGCCGCTCATATCGCGTAGATGCCCGGCAGGTTGCGGCCCTGTTCGTAGTAGTCCATGCCGAAGCCGAAGACATAACGATCCGGCAATTCCACGCCGACGTAGTCGGCGCTGATGCCCGGCACGCGGCGGTCGTGAAGTTTGCTGGTCAGCACCGCGATACGCACTTCCTTCGCGCCTTCGCGAAGGCAGGCGTCGCGCACCGCCACCAGCGTCTGTCCCTCGTCGAGGATGTCGTCGACCAGCAGCACGCGCCGGTCCAGCATCGGCACCTGCGGATGGCGCAGCCAGCTGAGCCCGGTGCCGCGCGTCTTGCCGCGGTAGCGGGTGGCGTGCAGGTAGTCGAACTCCAGGTCGGTCCTGATCTCGAGCGCCAGCAGCGATGCGAACAGCATGCCGCCGTGCATCACGGTGAGGAACAGCGGACGGTCGCCGGCGTAGTCGGTGTCGATCTGCCGCGCCATGCGCGCGATTTCGCGCTCCAGGGCGGCGCGATCGAACAGCAGGTCGGCGGTGGGCAGGGTGTCGGAAAGCTTGGGAGGAGTGGACATTGGGTTGGCGGCTCTTGCAAGAAACCTTCTCCCCTCGGGAGAAGGTGCCCGGAGGGCGGATGAGGGTACGAACGAAGCGTGACAACAAAGCCTTGCAGCGAGACTCGGGCACGCGCTTCGGTCGCGCCCTCACCCCCTCCCGGCCAGGAGACGGGTTATGCCGTCTGCATTATGCCAAGCGCGGCGCGTGCATCGGACCAGCGCGCGTCGGCCAGCAGCGACGCCCAATCCATCGCGGGCTTTCCCGCCATCGCCGCCAGCGCATCGGGGCGCATGTCCTGCGCGCGCATCGCCGCCAGCGCATCGGGCACCAGCGCCGGCGCGCACACCAGCACGCTGTCGCATCCGGCATCGTAATGGGCGTGCAGCCGCGCCGCGATGCCGCCGGCGGATTCGGCCGCCGCCATGCCGATGTCGTCGCTGAAGACCACCCCGCCGAACTTCATGGTTTCGCGCAGATACGCGATCCAGCGGCGCGAGTAGCCGGCCGGATCCGCATCCACTGCGGGATAGCTGACGTGGGCCATCATCACCGCCTCGGCACCGGCGGAAATTCCGCTGCGGAAGGGCAGCAGGTCCTCGGCTTCCAGCGCCTGCAGCGGGCGTGGATCGGTCGCGGCATCGAAGTGGGTGTCTTCCAGCACCGAGCCGTGACCGGGAAAGTGCTTGAGCGTGGCCGCCATGCCGGCCGCGTGCATGCCCTGCACGTAGGCGGCGGCAAGATTGGCCGTCACGCCGGGCGCGAGGTGGAAGGCGCGCTCGCCGATGGCGCGGTTGCCGCGCTTGAGGTCCACCACCGGCGCAAAGCTGAGGTCCAGCCCGATGGCGCGGATTTCCGCCGCCATCAGCCAGGCATGGGTGCGTGCGGCCTCCATCGCGCCGGCGGCGTCCGTATCGAACTGCGTCCCGAAGCGCGCCAGCGCCGGCAGCGCGGAAAACCCCTCGCGGAAGCGCTGCACCGGACCGCCTTCCTGATCCACGCACAGCAGAAGCGGGCGCGGCGCGGCCTCGCGCAGCGCCGCGCACAGCTCGCCGACCTGCGCGCGCGAAGCGAAATTGCGGGAGAACAGGATCACCCCGCCCACGCCCGGATGCGCCAGCCAGTCGCGCCCGGCGGCGTCGAGTCCGGTACCGGCAATGCCGATCACGAGCACGGGTGGCGCTCCTTCTGCGTCCACTGCGAATACGGCCGCTCGGCCAGGGTCAGGTTGTAGTAGCGCAGCTGGTCGGTGACTTCCAGGCCCACCCACTCGGGCCTTTCGAACGCCTCATCCAGCGCCGCAAGCTCGATCTCGGCCACGACCAGCCCGGCGTTTTCGCCGCCGAACTCGTCGATCTCCCACAGGTGCCCGGCGTGGCGCACGTGGTGGCGCGTCTTTTCGATCCGCCCGCCCACGCACAGCGCCAGCAGCGCCTCGGCATCGGCAAGCGGCACGGGATAGTCGAACTCCTGCCGCCACGCGCCCAGCTCGCGTGATTTGATGTTGAGCGCCGCCGATTCCCCCGCGATGCGCACCCGAATCGAGACGTTCTGCGCACCCTCGCGCAGCGCCCGTGCGTCGTTGAGATAGCCCTGCGCCATGCGCTGGCTGTACGAGGCGCGCGCACGCCAGGCGTCGCTTGCGGGCAGGAACTTGCGCTCGATTTCGATGGACATTCAGAACCTCAGCCTTCCCGCGTCGAACGCGCGCTCGCGTCCTGCCCGCCGACGGTGACGCGGGTTGCCACGCGCTACGACAAGCGCGGCAAAGGGCACCCATTCTGGTGGCGCCTCACCCTCGCATCAACCCTTCTCGAACAGAGCAATCGACTCCACGTGTGCGGTGTGCGGGAACATGTCCATCACACCGGCCGCCGCGAGCCGGTAGCCGTGATCGCGGACCAGGAGGCCGGCGTCGCGCGCCAGCGAGCCGGGGTGGCAGGAGACGTAGACGATGCGGCCGATCCCGTCGAGTGGAAGCTGCGCGATGGTGGCATCGGCACCGGTGCGCGGCGGGTCGAGCAGCAGCGCATCGAACCCTTGGCGCACCCACGGCTCATTGCGCAGGTCGCCGACCAGATCGGCGGCGTGGAAGTCGACGTTGCCGATGCCGTTGCGCCGCGCGTTCTCGTGCGCGCGCCGCACCAGTCCGGCGTCGCCTTCCACGCCCACGACCTGGGCGCAGCGGCGCGCCAGCGGCAGGGTGAAGTTGCCCAGGCCGCAGAAGAGATCGAGCACGCGCTCGTGCGGCGCGGGATCGAGCAGGGAGAGCGCATGGTCGATCATGCGCTGGTTCATCGCGCCGTTGACCTGGATGAAGTCGAGCGGGCGGAATGCGTAATCCACGCCGTGGGCGGGAAGCGCGAAGTGCAACTCCTCCGCGCCGCCGTCGATCGGCACCACGGTATCGTTGCCGCCGGGCTGCAGGAAGATCGCGAAACCTTCGCGCTCGCCGAAGGCCACCAGTCGCGCGCGGTCCTCATCAGACAGAGGCTGGAGGTTGCGGAACACCAGCGCGGTGCGGTCGTCGCCGGCGGCGATCTCGATCTGCGGAATCTGCGCGCGCGCGTCCATCGCATCGACCAGTTCGGCGATGGCCGCGACGCGGCTGCCGACGCCTTCGACCAGCACCTCGCAGCGCGAAACGTCCGCGATGAAGCGCGGATCGGCGGCTTCGCGGAAGCCGGCCAGCACGCGGCCCTTCTTCGGCACGAACTTGACGCCGAGCCGGGCCTTGCGCCGGTAGTTCCACGGCTCGCCCACCAGCGGTTCGAGCCAGCGCTCGGGCCGTACCTGGCCGATGCGCTCGAAGTTCTCGGCCAGCGTGTGCTGTTTGGCCGCGACCTGCGCCTGCGGGGCCAGATGCTGCAGGACGCAGCCGCCGCAAACGCCAAAGTGCGCGCAGCGGGGCGTGACGCGATGTGGCGAGGCGGCAAGCACCTCGATGGTGCCGCCTTCGTCGAACTGTTTGCGCGAAACGCGGACCTGGGCGCGGACCTTTTCACCCGGCAGTGCGCCGGTCACGAAGACGGCCTTGCCCTCGTGACGCGCGACGCCGCGGCCATCGTGGCTCAGGTCGGTGATGTCGAGTTCAAGCTCGACGAACTGCTGGGGACGGCGCGTTCTGGACACGGGCGGGCACGATGCGAGGCTGGCGGGAGCCGGGCATTCTCGCAGATTCGGCCGTGCGGGCTGACAACGCGGCCGCAGGCATGGACAATGCGCGCTCTTCTTTGCGCCTGTCGTACTTGGGGAAAGGCCAGGTGAGGGGCGAACGGCGAAGTGGCGGTGACTCTCTGCTGCCGCGGCTGAAAAAGCCTCCTCACCCCAACCCTCTCCCCCGCCGCAGGCAGGGGAGAGGGAGCACGCAAGCGCGCCGGCCCGAACGGTGCGTTGCGGCAGGAATATCCGGATGGGTGGCCGAGCGGTTTAAGGCACCGGTCTTGAGCGCGGAGGCAGGATGCCGGAGCCAACATCGGCGCAGCCGATGGCCCCGAAGGGGCGAGGGGCAGGATGCCCCGAGTCAAACCGGCGTCGCCGGCGTGACGTTGCGGTACCGTTGAAAGATATGGATGGGTGGCCGAGCGGTTTAAGGCACCGGTCTTGAAAACCGGCGTAGTGGCGACACTACCGTGGGTTCGAATCCCACCCCATCCGCCACCTGCGGTGGCTCTGCCAAAGTGATTCCCGGCCATCGCGCTTGCAGGCGCGATGGCGTTCACAGGCTCGCAGCTTCCGCTGCTCGAAAGCCCTGTTCACCCCACCCCATCCGCCAGCTTTTTCAGCCGGCGCTCGCCACCGGCGGCAGCACCAGTTCGGCCGCCACGGCCAGATGGTCGGAGGACAGGTCCGTCAGCGCCCAGCGGCGTTCGACGCCGACCTCGCCCGAGACCAGGATATGGTCGATGGCGCGGCGCGGCTGCCACCTTGGGAACGACAGGATGCGCTCGTCGGGCGGGCGCAGCTGGGTGTGGCGATAGAGCGACAGCATCTCGGGCGAATCGGATTCGCAGTTGAAATCGCCCATCAGCACCTTGTGTCCCGGGCCGGTCAGGAGCTCGCCGAGGAACGCGGCCTGCGCGGTGCGCGCGCGCAGGGAGAGCGAGAGGTGGGCGATGGCGATGGTCAGCGAATCCGCGCCGTGGCCGTAGCGCACCACGAGCGCGCCGCGGCCGGGAATGCGGCTGGGAAGGGCGTAATCGACCACTTCATCGGGCTGGTCCCGGCACAGCAGGCCGTTGGCGCTGGCCGCGACGCCGGCCAGGCGGCGGTTGGGCTGGTGGCTCCAGTACGGGAAGCCGGCGCGTTCGGCCAGGTAGTGGGTCTGGTTGACGAAGCCCGAGCGCAGCGAGCCGGCATCGGCTTCCTGCAGGCCCACGAGGTCGAAGCCGGAGACCTGATCGGCCAGCACGTCGAGATTGTCGCGCTTGCGCCGGCTCGGCAACACATGGTTCCACGAGCCGGTGACGTACTCGCGATAGCTGTTGGTGGCGTGGCCGGCCTGGATGTTGGCGCTGAGCAGCGACAGGCGCCGCGACTCGAATCGCGGCGCGACAGGGTGCGGTGACGGCTTCAGGGTCATGCTGCCGAACTGGGGACGGTGCGCACGGGCTTCAAGCCGGGTCGGATTCGCGTTTCAGGCGGCGGCCGGCTTGCGCGCGGCGCGCTCGCGGGCGATCAGCCGATCGACGATCTCCAGCATGCCCTTGAAGCCGCCGCGTTCCTGCGGCGGTGCCATGACGCGGTACTTGCCGGCGACGACCATGGTGGGCGTGCCTTCGATGCTCCACGCGGAAGCGCGTTCGCGCGCGCTGGCGACCTTGGCATTGACCGGGAAGCTGTCCAGGGTGGACAGAAACTGCGCCTTGTCCACGCCGTGCTCGGCGTAGAAGTCGGCCAGATCCTCGATCTTGCTGACGGGGCGGCGCTCGGTGTGCAACGCTTCGAAGAGGGCGTCGTGGGTCTTGTCGAGTGCGCCCATGGTTTCGGCGGTGTAGTAGACCCGCGCGTAGACTTCCCAGACGCCGCCGAAGGCCGCCGGCAGGTACTCGAACTTCACGTCGTCCGCCAGCGTCTTCTTCCACTGGCTGACCAGCGGCTGGAAGTGGGCGCAGTGCGAGCAGGAATAGCCGAACACCTCCACCACCTCGATCGCGTCGGCGCTGGTCTCGGTGGCCGGCGTGATGAGGGTGTAGTCGCGCCCTTCGACCGGATCGGTGGACTGGGCGTACGCCGCGCCGGCAAACGCCGCGGTGAGAAGTACAAGAGCCGCCATCTGGCCGCTTCGGCGCATGAAACGCTGCAACATCGGGAATCTCCCTGCCTTGAAGAAAGAGCCGAAGACGTCGGCCCGAAGTGGTGTCTAGACTACCGCGCGCGGCGAAGGTTCCGCATCCGCCGGGCGGAACGTTGATTCAGGAACCCCCAGATGACGATCCCCGCACGCGGCGGGGATCGTCTGGTACCCGGCGGGCGAGGCGGGCGCGATCAGCGCGCGGCCGCCTGCTGCTGGGCGATTTCACGCTGCGCCAGCCAGCGCGCGGTCTGCAGCATGCCCTCGTGGCCGCGATCGCCGGTCGGCGGCACGCGGTACTTGCCCGCCACGACCAGGGTCGGCGTGCTTTCCACGCCCCAGCGCACCAGGGTCTTCTGGCTGCGCGAGATCTGGGTGTTGACGGCGAACGAGGCCGCCGTGGCCTTGAACGCCTCGGCATCGACGCCCAGTTCGGCGTAGAGCTTGGCGATGTCGTCGATCTTCCCGGCCCCGAGGCGCTGCTGTTCGGCCAGTGCCTTGAACATGCCGGCCTGGGTCTGCTCGAGCACGCCCATCGCCTGCGCGGCGTAGAAGCCGCGCGCGATCGGCTCGAACGCGCCGTGCGACATCGGGGCCTGGACGAAATTCACCTGCGGCGGAAGCGAGGCCTCCCAGGCCGGGAGCAGGGTCTGCAGGCGCGCGCAGTGGATGCAGGTGTAGGAAAACACCTCGGCGATCTCGACCTTGCCCGGAACCGAGGTCAGCGTCTGCGGCGGGTCGATCGGCTGGTAGTCCGTGCCCAGGCGCGGCTCGGGGCCTTCCGGCACGACCGGCTGCGCCGGTGCGGCGTCGGCCACAGCCGCCTGCGCCGGGGCGGATGGCGCGTCAGGCGTGGCCTCGATGGCGTCTGCTTCGGCTGCAGCGGCTTGCGTCGGCGCGGCGTCGGCGGGCACTGCGGCGGGAGTTGCTTCAGCCGGTGCTTCGGCCGGTGCTGCGGGCGCGCTGGCGGCAGGGGTTGACGCGGCGGGCGGATTCGGCGCGGAACTTTCGCCACCGCAGGCGGCCAGTGCCAGCAGGCCCAGCGCGATCAGCCCGCGCGTGGCGACGACGTTCAGGCGGCTCATTGGGCTGCCACGTCGGCAGCGGCGTGCAGACCTTCGATGTAGCTGGCCAGCGCCTGGACCTCCTGGTCGGTCAGCTGCCGGGCCACGTCCACCATGACCGTGTTGGCGTTGTCGCCCGCGCCCCAGGCCACGCCGGAGCGGAACGATTCGAGCTGCTTGACGGTGTAGGTCGCGTGCTGGCCGCCGAGCGCCGGATAGCCGCTGAGCGGATTGCCCTGGCCGCTCGGGCCATGGCAGGACAGGCAGGCCGGGATGCCGCGCGGGGTATCTCCGCCGCGATACAGCGCCTGGCCGACCTCGTAGAAGGAACGCCCATCGTCCAGCTTGCTGTCGTCGGCGATGCCGGCCGTGATGGTGAGCGTGGCGTAGTAGGCACCCAGGTCGCGCATGTCCTGCGGGGTGAGCCCGGCCGACATGCCGAGCATCACCGGATCCACGCGGGTGCCGTCCTGGAACATGGCGAGCTGGCGCGCGGCATAGGCCTCGTGCTGTCCGGCGAGTTTGGGGTACATCGGGATCATGGAGTTGCCGTCCATGCCGTGGCAGGCCGCGCAAACCGCCGACTTGGCCTCGCCTGCCGCCGCGTCGCCGGGCAGGGCCGGGCCGTGTGCGTCGGTCAACACCTCGGCCGGGGCCGGTTCGGCCTCGGGTGCGGCGGTGACTTCCGCGGGCGTGGCGGTGTCCTGTGCGGACGCGGTGAATGCCAGACCCAGGCCGAGGGCCAGCGCGACGACCATGCCACAATAGCAACGCAGGTTCATGTGTGTGCTCCGCAAAGAAGTGTGTTCCGGTCTGCGCGTCGGGACGCTGCTGCTCGGGGATCGGGCGCGTTGCGGTCGCCGCCTGCGGGCGGCAACCTTCGCGATCCGGGCAAGCGACAGCGGGTGCTCCACCCGACGACGCAGAAACGCAGGAATTATTCCAGTCGGCCGGTAGCCGGTCAAACCAGAGACGATCCTTGATGTCCCCACCCAACCTGCTGCGCACCGCGTACTACCTCAAAAGCGTGCACGAACTTCACCAGCTGCCGCCGGACGACAGCCGCGAGGTGGCGATCGCCGGCCGCTCCAACGCCGGTAAATCCAGCGCAATCAACGCCATTTGCGACCAGAACGGCCTGGCCCGCACCAGCAAGACCCCTGGACGCACCCAGCAGCTGGTGTATTTCCAGGTGGCCCCGCAGCGCTATCTGGTCGACTTGCCCGGTTACGGCTACGCCAAGGTGCCGCCCAGTCTGCGCGACCACTGGCGCGGCTTGATCGAGGCCTATTTCCGCACCCGCGCCAGCCTTCAAGGCCTGATGGTGGTGATGGACGTGCGCCACCCGCTGCGCGATTTCGACCGGCAGATGCTCGAATACGGTACCGCGCGCGGCCTGGCCTGCCACTGCCTTTTGACCAAGGCCGACAAGCTGCCGCGCGGGCAGGCGGCGCGCGCCCTGCAGGAAACCCGGCGCGCGGTTGCGCCGGGCGTGGCGGTGCAGCTGTTCTCCGCGACCTCGCACCAGGGCGTGGACGAGGCGCGCGCGACGCTCACCGGCTGGCTGGCGCTGGGTGACGCGGGCGCGTGATCCGCGGCCGGCGTCGGTGCTGCATTGCACAAGCGCCGCCGCGCGCCGAACCACGCCCCAGGCCGGTTTGACGCGAGCGCTCGCCACCCGCCATCCTCGCGCCTTCATTGCGCCAGCCGTCGGCTGGTTGCGTCCCGTTCACATATCGATCCGGAGCCCGGCCCATGAGCTCGACCCCAACCCCGGCGACCGGCGACTCCGCCCAGGCGTCGCTGCCCGCATTCCCGCAAATGCTCGGCCATCCGCGCCCGCTGTGGATGCTGTTCATGACCGAATTCTGGGAACGCTTTGCGTTCTACGGCATGCGCTGGGCGCTGGCGCTGTACATCGTGGCGCAGTTCTACGCCGGCGACAGCGCGGGTGAAGCGCCGGCAAGCCGGCTCTACGGCGCGTATCTGGCCCTGGTCTATGCGGCCGCGCTGTTCGGCGGCTACGTCGCCGATCGCGTGATCGGCTACCAGCGCTCGATCCTGCTGGGTGCCATCATCATGGCCGCCGGTCTGTTCATGATCGTCATGCCCAACGAACAGGTCTTCAAGCTGGGTCTGGCCACGATCATCGCCGGCAACGGCCTGTTCAAGCCGAACATCTCGACCATGGTCGGCAAGCTGTACGCCACCGGCGACGAGCGCCGCGATTCGGGCTTCACCCTGTTCTACATGGGCATCAACGCCGGCGCCCTGATCGCGCCGATCCTGACCGGCTGGCTGGCCGAGCGCATGTTCGGCGGCTCGCCCGACATGCCGGCGTACAAGGTGGTGTTCATCGCCTCGGGCATCGGCATGCTGATCAGCCTGGTGTGGTTCTGGTTCGGCCGCAGGCAGCTGGTGGGCATCGGCCGTCCGGCGGAAGGCAGCGGCGGCATCCAGCGGGTGGTGTTCACCCTGCTGGGCACGCTGGCGGCGATCCCGGTGATCTATTTCCTGCTCGCCATCGACGCCAGCCAGCTGCAGTGGCTCCTGACCGCGCTGTTCGTGGCGCTGTGCGTGCTGATCCTGCGCGAAGGATTCCGCGACGGCGCGGTGCGGCGCGACATGGCCATCGCGATGCTGATCATCTTCGCCTTCAACGTGCTGTTCTGGATCTTCTTCGAACAGGCCGGCAGCTCGTTCAACTTCCTCGCGCAGAACATCGTCAACCGCGACTTCGGCGGCTGGATTTTCCCGGTCGGCTGGTTCCAGTCGGTCAACTCGCTGGCGATCATCACCCTGGCCCCGGTCGTCGCGTGGATCTGGGTGAAGCTGGGGCGCGCTAATCCGTCGATTCCGCGCAAGTTCGGCCTCGGGATCATCTTCAACGGCCTGGCCTTCCTGCTGCTGATGATCGCGCTGTCGAGCATGGTCGATCCGCAGACCCTCAAGATCCCGTTCTGGACACTGTTCATGGTCTACGTGATCCAGTCCATCGGCGAGCTGTGCCTGTCGCCGATCGGCCTGTCGATGGTGACCAAGCTCGCGCCGGTGCGCCTGGTCGGCTTCGGCATGGGCGGTTGGTTCCTCTCCACCGCGATCGGCAACAACCTCTCGGGCATCTTCGCCAGCCACGTCAGCGGCGAAGGCGGCATGAGCGTGGAATCGGCCCTGTCCGGCTACACCTTCGGTTTCTGGGTGCTGGTCGGCTCCGGCGTGTTCCTGTTCCTGATCGCCCCGCTCATCCAGAAACTCATGCACGGCGTGAAGTGAAGACAGGATGTCTTCATCCCGTGCAGGCCATGGATGGCCGCTGACAGACCATCGATGACTTCGGAAACGGCGGCCCTGGCCGCCGTTTCCGTCTGCGCATGCCCGCGGCGATGAGCGCCGCGATCGGCGCGCGGGCCGCGAACCGGCCGTGGCGTCAGTCGTCCGCCGGCTCGGGCGAGGGCGCGAGCACATCGAGCAGGCGCACCAGCCAGCGCTGTTCCTCCCGACTCAGGCGCGCCAGCAGGCGGCGCTCGTGCTCGATCGCCAGCGGCACGATCTCGTCGTGCACGCGGCGCCCGGCCGCGCTCAGGCGCAGGCGCGAGGCGCGCCGGTCCTCGCGCGCCGTGGCGCGCAGGACGAAACCGCGCTCGACCAGCGCGGAGAGCGCGCGGCTGACCGCGACCTTGTCCATCGCGGTGCGCTCGGCCACGTCGCGCGCGGCGAGACCGTCGTGCCGGCCCAGGATCGCCATCACCCGCCACTGCGTCACCGAAAGCCCGAAGCGTTCTTCGTAGTCGGCGGCGATCGCCTGGCTGATGGTGTTGGATGCCACCGACATGCGATAGGGAAGAAAGTTGGCGAAGTCGAGTGCGGGGCGGTGGGGCATGGTGCGTTGCCGATTGCAAATGGTTTCAGTTGAAACTATAAAGGCGAATACTTGGCCGGACAATCGCGGCCGCGTCCATCTCCAGGAGAATCCCATGAGCGCCCAGCCCGACGCCGGCATGAAGCCGGTCACCTTCGAGAACCCCATGGGCATCGACGGCTTCGAGTTCGTCGAGTATGCCGCGCCCGCCGGCCAGGCCGGGCTTTTGCACGACTATTTCAGGAAGCTCGGCTTCGTGCAGGTCGCGCGCCACACCACGCGCGCGATCAGCACCTACCGCCAGGGCGACTGCACCTTCCTGATCAATGAGGACCCCGACTCCTTCGCCGCGCGCTTCGCGGCGCAGCACGGCCCCTCGGCCTGCGGATTCGCGATCCGCTTCAACAAGCTGGCCGAGTGGGTGCGGGTGCAGGCGCTCAAGAACGGTGCCGAGGCCTTCGACGCGAAGGACGAGCTTTCCAAGGCCGTGGCCGCGCCGGTGATCAAGGGCATCGGCGGCTGCATGCTGTATCTGGTGGACCGCTACGATGCCAAGGGCACGATCCACGACCCGGATTACGAATACCTGTCGGGCGTGGAGCTCATGCCCAAGGGCTTCGGCCTGACCTTCATCGACCACCTCACCCACAACCTCTACGAGGGGAACATGGCGAAGTGGTCGGACTACTACGAGCGCCTGTTCAACTTCCGCGAAATCCGCTATTTCGACATCAAGGGCGCCAAGACCGGCCTCCTGTCCAAGGCCATGACCGCGCCCGATGGCCTGGTGCGCATCCCGCTGAATGAATCCTCCGATCCCAAGAGCCAGATCAACGAGTACCTCAACGAGTACAAGGGCGAAGGCATCCAGCACATCGCCTGCTTCACCGACGACATCTATGAAACCGTGGAGAAGATGAAGGCGGCCGGCATCGCCTTCCTCGACACGCCCGACGCCTATTTCGACTACGTCGACGAGCGCATTCCCGGCCACGGCGAAGACCTGCCGCGGCTGCGCAGGAACAGCATCCTCATCGACGCCGATCCGGAGACGAAAAAGCGCCTGCTGCTGCAGATATTCACCCAGAACGCGCTCGGTCCGATCTTCTTCGAGATCATCCAACGCAAGGGCAACGAGGGCTTCGGCGAGGGCAACTTCCAGGCGCTGTTCGAATCGATCGAGCGCGACCAGATGCGGCGCGGCGTGCTGTAAGACGCAAGGAATTCCCCTCTCTCCCCGGGAGAGGCGCTTGAACATGCGAGGTTGAAGATGTCGCAATCCAGTACTTACATGACCGGCTTCGGCAACGAGTTCGCCACCGAGGCGCTGGCCGGCACGCTGCCGGTCGGGCGCAACTCGCCCCAGCGCGTGGCGCACGGGCTCTACGCCGAGCAGCTCACCGGCACCGCCTTCACCGCGCCGCGCGCGGCGAACCGGCGCAGCTGGCTGTACCGCATCCGCCCGGCGGCAGTGCACGGAAGGTTCGAGCCGTTCTCCCAGCCCGCGTTCCACAGCGACTTCGGCACCGGGCCGGTGACGCCGGAAAAGCTGCGCTGGAGCCCGCTGCCGCTGCCGCAGGCACCCACCGACTTCATCGAAGGCCTCTACACCATGGCCGGCAACGGCGGGCCGGTGGCCGGCACCGGCGTCGGCATCCATCTTTATGCGGCCAACCGCGACATGCAGGGCCGCTGGTTCTGCAACGCCGATGCGGAAATGCTTTTCGTGCCGCAGCTGGGCCGGCTGCGGCTTGAAACCGAGCTGGGCATCGTCGAAATCGAGCCGCAGGAGATCGCCCTGGTGCCGCGTGGGGTGCGGTTCCGCGTGGTGCTGCCGGACGGGCCGGCGCGCGGCTATGTCTGCGAGAACTTCGGCGCGCTGCTGCGCCTGCCGGACCTGGGCCCCATCGGCAGCAACGGCCTGGCCAACCCGCGCGATTTCCTCTATCCGGTGGCGGCCTACGAGGACGTGGAAGGCGAATTCGAGCTGCTGACCAAGTTCCAGGGCCACCTGTGGCGCGCGCCGATCGGCCACTCGCCGCTGGACGTCGTCGGCTGGCACGGCAACTACGCGCCCTGCAAGTACGACCTGCGCCGCTTCAACGCGATCGGCTCGATCAGCTTCGATCATCCGGACCCGTCGATTTTCCTGGTGCTGTACTCGCCCAGCGATACGCCCGGCACCAGCAATCTCGACTTCGCGATCTTCCCGCCGCGCATCCTCGCCATGCAGGACACCTTCCGCCCGGCCTGGTTCCACCGCAACATCGCCAGCGAATTCATGGGCCTGGTGCACGGTGTGTACGATGCCAAGGCGGAAGGCTTCGCGCCCGGCGGCTGTTCGCTGCACAACTGCATGACCGGGCACGGGCCGGACGCGGCCACCTTCGAGAAGGCCAGCCGCGCCGATACCTCCCGGCCCGACTACGTCACCGATACCATGGCCATCATGTTCGAGACCCGCGCGGTGATCCGGCCGGTGGCGCAGGCGCTGCAGGCGCCGCACCGCCAGACGGACTATCCGGACGTTTGGATGGGCCTTGCGCGGCACTTCACCGGCGGCTGATCCGCCCTTTCCGCTTCAGAACGAGTCTTGCCGATGAAACTAGCTTCGCTTCGTGAGGGCGGCCGCGACGGCACCCTGATCGTGGTCTCGCGCGACCTGTCGCGCGCCGTGGCCGTGCCCGACATCGCGGCGACGCTGCAGGCCGCACTCGACGACTGGGCGCGCACGGCACCGCGGCTGGCGACCGTGGCCGAGGCGATCGAAGCACCGAACGTGGCGACGATCAACGGCATGGACGTGTTCGCACTCGATCCTGCCGCGCTGGCCGCGCCGCTGCCGCGCGCCTACGAATTCGTCGATGGTTCGGCCTATCTGCCGCACGTGGCGCGCGTGCGGCGCGCGCGCGGCGCGGAAGTGCCGGAGAGCTTCTACGTCGATCCGCTGATGTATCAGGCCACCAGCGCCGGGTTTCTCGGCCCGCGCGATCCGGTGAAGGTGCCGAGCGAGGATCTGGGCATCGACCTGGAGGCCGAGGTCATTGTCGTCACCGACGACGTGCCGATGGGCGTCACGCCCGAAGCCGCGGCCGGCCACATCGTGCTGGTCGGACTGGTCAACGACGTTTCGCTGCGCAACCTGATTCCGGCCGAGCTGGCCAAGGGCTTCGGCTTCCTGCAGTCCAAGCCGCGCTCGGCGCTGTCGCCGGTGTTCGTCACGCCGGACGAGTTGGGCCCGGACTGGCGCGACTCCACGCTGCACCGGCCGCTGGTCACGCACATCAACGGCGCATGGTTCGGTGCGCCCGAGGCCGGCGTGGACATGCAGTTCAATTTTGCCCGGCTCGTGGCCCACGCCGCCCGCACCCGCCCGCTGACGGCCGGCACCCTGGTCGGCTCGGGTACGGTCGCCAACGAGGACACTTCGCTGGGTGCCTCGTGCTTTGCCGAGAAGCGCACCGTGGAAACGCTCGAACACGGCGCACCGATCACGCCCTTCATGAAGGACGGCGACACCGTGCGGATCGAGATGTTCGACCGCGAGGGCCACAGCATCTTCGGTGCCATCGAGCAGCGCATCGCCGTCTGATCCCGTCGCACGCGGCCTGAGATCGCGGTACGCTGGGCGAAAACCGCGGGAGGGCCGGATCATGGTCGAGCGTTTCGAGCTGTACGGCTACTGGCGATCGAGCGCGGCCTACCGCGTGCGCATCGCGCTGAACCTCAAGGGCCTGGAGTACGAGCAGGTGCCGGTACACCTGGCGCGCGACGGCGGCGAGCAGCATCGACCGCAGTTCCACGAGATCAGCCCGCAGGCGCAGGTGCCGGTGCTGCGCCACGGCGCGCGCCTGATCCGGCAGTCGATGGCCATCATCGAATACCTCGACGAAGTGCATCCCGCCCCGCCGCTGCTGCCGGCGGTATCGCGCGACCGGGCGCGGGTGCGCGCGCTGGCCATGGTGGTGGCCTGCGACATCCATCCGCTCAACAACCTGCGCGTGACCCGGTATCTGGAGCGCGAGCTGGGCGCGAACGAGGCGCAGCGCCTGGCCTGGATGCAGCACTGGATGGCGCTCGGTCTGGAGGGCCTGGAGGCGCAGGTGGCCGATCACCCCTCCACCGGCGACTTCTGCGAGGGCGAAACCCCGACCATGGCCGACTGCTGCCTCGTTCCGCAGCTCTACAACGCGCGCCGCTACGGCATGGACCTGACGGCCTGGCCGACGCTGTTGCGCATCGAGGCCAACTGCATGGCGCTGGCGGCATTTCAGGACGCCGCACCCGAGGCGCAGCCGGACGCGCCCTGAGGCATCCGCCGCGCCGCGCGCCGCGCGCCGCCGCGCCGCCGCTCAGGCGTTGAACGCGTCCGCGTAGGGGTCGTGCTCGCCGCTGGCACCTTCCGACAGGCGGATCTTGAGGGCGAGCCCATCGCGCGAGTCGGCCTTGCGCAGCGCCTCCTCCAGCTCGATCCGCCCGTCCTTGTACATGGCGAAGAGGTCCTGGTCGAAGGTCTGCATGCCTTCCTGCAGCGAACGCTCCATCGCTTCCTTGATCTCGTGGATCTGGCCGCGGCGGATGATGTCGCGGATCAGCGGCGTATTGATCAGGATCTCCGCCGCCGGCATGCGCTTTCCATCCATGCCCACCACCAGGCGCTGGCTGACGACCGCCTTCAGGTTGAGCGAGAGGTTCATCAGGATGTTCTTGTGCGCGGCCTCGGGGAAGAAGTTGAGGATGCGCTCCAGGGTCTGGTCGGCGTTGTTGGAGTGCAGCGTGGCCAGGCACAGGTGGCCGGTCTCGGCGAAGGCGATGGCCGCCTCCATCGTCACCTGATCGAGGATTTCGCCGATCAGGATCACGTCCGGCGCCTCGCGCATCGCGTTCTTGAGCGCATTGTGGAAGCCGTGGGTGTCCAGCCCGACCTCGCGCTGGTTGACGATCGACTTCTTGTGGCGGTGCAGGAACTCGATCGGATCCTCCACCGTCAGGATGTGGCCGGTGGTGTTGGTGTTGCGGTGGTCGATCATCGCCGCGAGCGAGGTGGACTTGCCCGAGCCGGTGGAGCCGACCACCAGGACCAGGCCGCGCGGCTCCATGATGATGTCCTGCAGCACCTGCGGCAGCTTGAGCTGCTCGATCGTCGGGATCTCGCTCTTGATCGCGCGGATCACCATGCCGACCTCGCCGCGCTGCTTGAACACGTTGACGCGGAAGCGCCCGGCGTCCTTGACCGCGATCGCCATGTTCAGCTCCAGATCGCGCTCGAACTGCGGCACCTGGCCCTCGTCCATCAGCGAGTAGGCGATCTTCTTCACCATGCCGGCGGGAAGGCCCGTGCTGCCCAGCGGATAGAGCTTTCCTTCCACCTTGATGTTCACCGGCGCGCCGGTCGTCAGGAACATGTCCGAGGCGTTCTTCTCGGTCATGAGCTTGAGGAAATAGCCGATGTCCATGCGTGGTCCTTGGTCTGTCTTTCCGGCAGGTCGGGCGGTGCCGGCGCAGTTGGCGATTGCGGGCAGAGCCCACGGGACGCCAGAATGCCATGCATCCGGGCCGATGTGCGATGCCCCCTTGACGGTTGCATGATATGACACCCCACGCCGCCAGACTTCGATTTGCCGCACTGATTGGCGCGCTGCTGCTCGCCGGCTGCGCCACCACCCCGCCGCCGCGCACGGCGCTGGAGGCCGCGCAGACGGGTATCGAACAGGCCAGCACGCTGGGCGCGCGGGACTACGCCCCGATGGAACTGGCGCGCGCGCAGCAGCGTCTGGGCGACGCCGAGGTCGCCTTCGGCGAGCGCAAGTACGCCGATGCCGACCGCCTGGCCTCACACGCCCTGCTGGAGGCCCAGCTCGCGCAGTACCGCTCGCGCGCCGCGACCGGGCGCGAGGAAGTGCGGCGACGCAACGAGGAGAACGCGCGCCTGCGGCGCGAGCTGCTGGGTCAGGGAGGCACGCCATGAATCGCCTGCTGATGAGCGTGGTCCTGGCGCTGTGCCTGTGCGCGCCGGCGCTGGCGCAGAAGGTCGATCCGGAAATGGAACGGCTGCGCGCGCAGCTTCGCTCGCTCGATGAGGAGCCCGCCCTGGGCACCCTGGCACCGGCCGAGCGCCTGCGCGCGCAGCAGGCCATCGAGGCGCTGTCCACCGCCTCCCGGCGCGAACGGTCGGACGCGCTGCTGGTGGCCGAGCGGCGCCTGGACATCGCCCGCGCCGCAGCCGAAGCGGAAGCCTGGCAGCAGCAGATCGCCCAGCTCGAGCGCGAGCGCGACCAGATCCTGCTGGAAGCCAGCCGCCGCGACGCCGAGGCCGCGCGCCTGGAAGCCGAAAAGCTGCGCCTGCAGAGCCTGGCGCGCGCCGAAGAGGCCGAGCGCGCGCAGGAAGCGGCCGCCAGCGCCATCGCGCTGAGCGAGCTGTCCAGCGCCGAGGCCGAACAGGCCAAGCGCCTGGCCGAAGCCCAGTCGCAGGAGGCCGCGCTGGCGCGCCGCGAGGCCGATCTCGCGTTTGCCGCCGCCGACAGCCTGCGGCTTCAGCTGCAGACCATGACCGCCACCAGCGAGGCGCGCGGCCAGGTCATGACGCTCTCTGGCGAAGCCTTTGCCAGCGGCCAGTCGCGCCTCAAGCCCGAAGCCCGCGCCAACCTGCAGCGCGTGGTCGAGTTCGTCGGCCGCTTTCCCGACAAGGACGTGCTCATCGAAGGCCACACCGACAGCCAGGGCGGTGCCAACCTCAACCAGGTGCTGTCGCAAAAGCGCGCCGAAGCGGTGCGCGATGCCCTCGTCCAGGACGGCGTGGACGCCACCCGCCTGACCGCCGTGGGCCTGGGCAAGGACCGCCCGGTCGCCGACAACGCCAGCGCCGAAGGCCGCGCCCGCAACCGCCGCGTGGAGATCGTGGTGCTGGAGGCGCGCTGAGGGCGCTGTCCGGGTACGCGATCGCGGTCAGCCGGGTTCAGGGCATCGTGGCTGTAGGTCGCCGTGACGCTGCGCGCGTCGGCCTGGCTGCTGCGGTTGCCGGCGGTGTCGTAGGCGTATTCGCGTGCCTCAGCGTTCCGAATGCCCGGTATCGAATCCGTCGCGGCGGCCGAAGAGCGAGGGCTTCACCAGGTCGACGAAGGCGCGCGCCTGGGGCGAGAGGTATTTGCCTTTGCGGATCACCACGCCGTAGCTGCGCGGCGGGAAATAGGCGCGCAGGTTGCGCACCGCCAGACGCTCGTGGTCGGCGTCGGTGATGCAAATGCCGGTGACGATGGAAATGCCCAGGCCCATCGCGACGTACTGCTTGATGATTTCCCAGCCGCCCACTTCCAGCGCCACGGTGTAGGGCACGCGGCGCTGCTGGAATACCAGGTCCACGAGGCGATAGGTGGTCAGGCGGCTGGGCGGCAGGATCAGGCCGTAGGGTGAAAGATCTTCCAGGGTGAGCGGGTGGCGCGCGGCCAGCGGGTGGTCGTGCGGGGTGATCAGCATGGGGTCGAAGCTGCGCACCGGGGCGTAGTCGAGGTCGGTGGGCACGTCCAGCATCGAGCCCACGGCCAGATCCACCTCGTCGGAGCGGATCAGCGCCAGGCCGTCCTTGCCGGTGACGTTGTGCAGCTTGAGCTGCACTTCGGGATACGCGGCGCGGAAGGCCTCCACGAACGGCGGCAGGAAGTAGAGGATGGTCGAGCTGCCGGCGGCGATGTTGAGCTCGCCGGCCGAGAGCCCGCGCAGGCGGTCGCGGAAGTCGCTTTCCAGCGAATCGAGCCCGTCCATCAGTGGCCGCGCCAGCTCGTAAAGCTCCTCGCCCTCGTGGGTGAGGTTGAGGCGTCGGCCCTGGCGATCGAACAATTTCACGCCCAGTTCGTTCTCCAGCGCGCCCAATTGCAGGCTCACGGCCGGCTGGCTGAGGAACAGCGCTTCGGCCGCGCGGGTGACCGAGCCCAGCCGCGCGGCGTGGCAAAAAGCCCGCAACTGCTTGAGTCGACTGCCTTTGTAGTAGAAACGCGGAGAGGTCTTGGCCATGATTCGAGCAGATGCTCCATTCGCGTATTGGTATTGTTAATGCCAAGCATTGAAACATTTGTCTTGGCAAAGTCAACGTCCGCTGCCTACCTTTGACCCATCCCACCGCTCAGGAGGCCGCCATGGCCGATGCATCCAACCACTCCGGCATCGAGATCACGGCCGCCGCCGTGCCGGGTCAGGAAGCGATCCTGACGCCGGCCGCGCGGGAGCTGATCGCCGATCTGCACCGCCGCTTCGAGCCGCAGCGCCAGGCGCTGCTGGCGGCGCGCCGCACGCGCCAGGCGCGCCTGGATGCCGGCGGGCTGCCCGACTTTCGCACCGATACCCGCTCGATCCGCGAATCGGACTGGCGCGTGGCGCCGATTCCCGCCGCCCTGCAGGATCGCCGCGTGGAAATCACCGGGCCGGTCGACCGCAAGATGATCATCAACGCCCTCAATTCCGGCGCGCGGGTGTTCATGGCCGATTTCGAGGATTCCACCAGCCCGACCTGGGCCAACCTCGTCGAGGGGCAGGTGAACCTGCGCGATGCGGTGGCCGGCTCCATCAGCTTCACTGCCGAGAACGGCAGGCACTATGCGCTCAAGCCGGACGCGGCCACGGTGCTGATGGTGCGCCCGCGCGGCTGGCACCTCACGGAAAAGCACGTGCTGGTGGATGGCCATCGCGTCTCGGGCGGCATCTTCGATCTGGCGCTGTTCGCCCTGCACAATGCCGCCACGCTCGCCGCGCGCGACCGCGGGCCGTACTTCTACCTGCCCAAGCTGGAGGCGATGGAGGAGGCCGCGCTGTGGGACGAGGTGCTGGCCTTCCTGGAAGTGCGCCTCGGGCTGCCCATCGGCGCGATGAAGGTCACGGTGCTGATCGAGACGCTGCCGGCCGTGTTCGAGATGGACGAAATCCTGCACGCCCTGCGCGCGCGCATCGTCGGGCTCAACTGCGGCCGCTGGGACTATATTTTTTCCTACATCAAGACCTTCCGCCGCCACGCCGATCGGGTGCTGCCGGATCGCTCGCAGGTCACCATGGGTTCGGGTTTCCTGAGCGCCTATTCCCAGCTCCTCATCCGCACCTGCCACCGCCGCGGTGCCTTTGCGATGGGCGGGATGGCCGCGCAGATTCCGATCAGCGGTGATCCGGAGGCCAACGAGAAGGCGCTGGCGCGGGTGCGCGCCGACAAGGAGCGCGAGGCCCGCAACGGCCACGACGGCACCTGGGTCGCGCATCCGGCGCTGATTCCCGTGGCGCAGGCGGTGTTCGACCAGCTCATGTCCGGCCCCAACAATCTCGCCGTGGCGCGTGACGATGCCAGCGCCGCACGCGACGCGCTGATCGCGCCCTGCGGGGGCAGCATCACCCGCGAGGGCTTCCAGGCCAACGTCGATGTCTGCGTGCGCTACCTCGCCGCCTGGCTCGACGGCCTGGGCTGCGTGCCGATCAATCATCTGATGGAAGACGCCGCCACCGCCGAAATCAGCCGCGCGCAGCTGTGGCAGTGGCTGCACCTGGGCGACCAGGTCTTCGAGGACGGTGCCGCGGTCGACTTCGCCTGGTTCGACGCCGTCCTGGCGCGCGTCCCCCAGCGCCTGCCCGAAAGCGGCCTGCCCGGGCAATCGAAGATCCCCGAGGCGATGGCGCTGCTTTCCGAACTCACCCGTGCCGACGAACTCGCCGACTTCCTTACCTTGCCTGCTTACGAGCGGATTTGAGGGGCAGGGATTGGGGATTGGTGAATCGTGAAAGCCAAGCCTGCACCCCAACCCCTTCCCGAAACCCGCACCGCCGCCGCTCTTGCCAATCCCCAATCCCCAATCCCGGAGAACACCATGACCACCCGCCAGCAACAGATCGACGCCCTGCAAAAGGAATGGAACACCGACGCGCGCTGGGCGCGGGTCACGCGCCCCTACGCCGCGGCCGACGTGGTGCGCCTGCGCGGCAGCCTGCAGCCCGAGCACACGCTCGCCAAACGCGGCGCGGAAAGGCTCTGGAAGCTGGTGAACGGCGACGCGAAGAAGGGCTATGTCAACGCCTTCGGCGCAATCTCCGCCGGGCAGGCGATGCAGCAGGCCAAGGCCGGGCTGGAAGCGGTCTACCTCTCCGGCTGGCAGGTCGCCGCCGACGGCAACACCTCGGAAACCATGTACCCCGACCAGTCGCTCTACGCCTACGACTCGGTGCCCACGATGGTCCGCCGCATCAACAACACCTTCCAGCGCGCCGATGAGATCCAGTGGAAGGCGATCTGCGACGGCAAGCTCGACGAGAAGGCCGCCATCGACTTCTTCCTGCCCATCGTGGCCGACGCCGAAGCCGGCTTCGGCGGCGTACTCAACGCCTACGAGCTGATGAAGAACATGATCGTCGCCGGCGCGGCGGGCGTGCACTTCGAGGACCAGCTCGCGGCAGTGAAGAAGTGCGGCCACATGGGCGGCAAGGTGCTCGTGCCCACCGCGGAAGCCGTGCAGAAGCTCGTCGCCGCGCGTCTCGCCGCCGACGTGCTCGGTGCACCGACCCTGATCCTGGCGCGCACCGACGCCGAAGCGGCCAACCTCATCACCTCCAACCACGACGCCAACGACCAGCCCTTCCTCACCGGCGAGCGCACCGCCGAGGGCTTCTACCGCGTCAAGAACGGCCTGGAGCAGTCCATCTCGCGCGGCGTGGCCTACGCGCCCTACGCCGATCTGGTGTGGTGTGAAACCGGCACCCCGGACCTGGGCTTTGCGCGCGAGTTCGCCCAGGCGGTGCTGGCAAAGAACCCCGGCAAGCTGCTGGCCTACAACTGCTCACCCAGCTTCAACTGGAAGAAGAACCTCGACGACGCCACCATCGCGCGCTTCCAGGACGAGCTCTCCGCGCTGGGCTACAAGTTCCAGTTCATCACCCTCGCCGGCATCCACATCAACTGGTTCAACAGCTTCAAGTTCGCCCACGACTACGCCCGCGGCGAAGGCATGCGCCACTACGTCGAGCAGGTGCAGGAACCCGAGTTCGCCGCGCGCGAGAAGGGCTACACCTTCGTGTCCCACCAGCAGGAAGTCGGCGCCGGCTACTTCGACGACGTCACCACCGTGATTCAGGGCGGTGCTTCCTCCGTCACCGCGCTCACCGGTTCCACCGAGGAGGCGCAGTTCTACGAGGAGAAGAAGAAGGACGCGGCGTAACGCCCGCGTAGTTCACCGCATCGAAAAACAGCGCCGGAGAAATCCGGCGCTGTGCTTTATCGGGATCCCGCAAAGGACCGCGCGAGGCGGGTAGTCAGTGCATCGACAGCGCCGCTTCCATGATCGGCTTGGCCCAGTCCGGGATGCTGCGCAGGGTTTCGACGGCGCTGGGCCAGGCGATCCGGCCGCGCTCCATTTGCAGCAGCAGGCGGGGGTTGGGCATCGGCTGGCCGAGAACGGCGTCAATGCTGTTGTCGCAGACCTGCAGTCGGGCAAGCTGCGGCAGCAGGGCGATCAGGTTGAGGCGTGAGGTCTGATAGCGCTCCCGCACCCTGGCTTCGAGGGTGTCGTGGCCGCCACGGGTGGCGCGTTCGCGCACGCGGGTGAGGTGGCGCTTTGGCGAATCCAGCCCGCAAAAACACATCAGCACGTCGCGCGTGGCGGCGGCATCGTGCAGCCTGGCGGGAGTGGAATTGCCGCCGAGCGTGGTCTCGAAGGCATGATCGTGCCTGCCGGCAATGGCTGCCTCCAACTGGCGCATGCCTTCCTGCCAGGCGTCGGCATTGGCTTGCGCCTGCGGGCAGTGCGAGGCCGCGACGAGATCGCGGGCATGGTCGTCCGGGTTGAACCATGCCTTGCCCATGCGCCGGAGACGATCGCCACCCACCGATAATTGGCGAAAGGTGCCATGTCTGACGCACGAAAAAGGCCGCGCCGATGGTGCGGCGCGGCCTTTCCCGAGGCGGATGCAGATCAGTTCTTGATCTGCACGTCGTCGATGTAGACGTAGACGTTGTAGGCGGTCTGGTCGCGGAACAGCCAGATCGCGTCGAGGGTCACGGTGCCGGCGGTGATGGCGCCGTTGCCGCCGACCCAGGCGTTCCACTGGTTGGCGTCGGCGAGGTTCCACTCCAGATAGGTCCAGGTGTTGGCGGGAATGGCTCGGGTGATGGAGCGCTCGGTGCCGTCGCTGTCATCGATGCCCAGCGCCGCCGAGAGGCCGGTGCCGCCCGAATACACCCAGAAGCCGACCTTGCCGTTGGCGCGGCTCAGCGAGGTGTTGGCCGAGGGCGTGCCGCCGCCGGAGAGCAGTCGCACCGCCCAGGCCGCCGAGCTGGAAGCGTTGTCCACCAGCTTGACCTGCAGCGAGCAGCTGCCGTTCTTCTTCATGCTGCAATCGCGCAGCGCGGTGGATGCGGTCGAGATGCCGGTGGTGCTTCCCGAATAGGCGGGCGAGTTGGTGAAGTGGCCGACGCTGGATTCGAAGGTGTCGAGCATCTTGACCACGCCGGTGGGCCCGCCGGAGCCGGGGTTGAGCAGGGTGTAGTAGTTGGCCCAGTTCCAGTAGATGCCCGGGTCGGTGTGGGTCTGGCCGGCGTAGTGCTGGTGGCCCTTCACCTTCACCGAGGTCGCGAGCACGTTGATGCCGCTGCTCGCGGCGCCCTTGTAGGCGCTGGCGCAGCTGATCGCGCTGTACTTGGCGCACATGTGCCGGACCAGCGCGGCTGAGGCGTTGTACATGGCGGTGGTGTACCAGGAGCTGTTGCTGACGTAGCCTTCGTGCTCGATGCCCAGGGTGTAGCCGTTCTGGCTGCCCACGTGCCAGGCGGTGTGCGCATCGCGCACCATCTGGGTGACCTGCCCGTCGGAGCTGCGGATCACGTAGTGCGCGCTGACCTTGGCGGAAGCGTTCTTGAACCAGGAAATCGCGCCGGAGTAGCTGCCCTGCGTGGTGTGGATGGTGACCGCGCTGATCGCCTGCGAACGCGACGCCGTGTAGTTGCCCGAGTAGGCCGCGTTCCAGATCGCCGGGCCGTAGTCGGTGCTCTTGGCGGTGGCGCTGCCGTCGGTGCGCACCAGGGTTTCGCTGATCGGGTCGATGGCATAGCCGCCGACGTCGATGCTGTCGCGGGTCGCGTCGAGGCGCACGAACGGTGCGCGCAGCTTGACCAGCGCATCCATCGGGAACGCCTTTTCCCACTCGACGGCGCGCTCGGGCACCACCATGCCCTTGTCGTTGATGCCGCGGTCCATCGCCAGCAGCACGTCGAAGGCAAAGCTCTGGCGCGCGTATTCGTCGATCGCGCTCTTCCTTTCCTTCATCGGCGACAGGCCGGCGTAGCGCGCCAGCGCGGGCGCGATCGCCTCGGGATCCGCCGCGCTGCCGTGCTTGGAAAGCCCGTCGGCGTCGATCTCGCGCGCCAGCAGCGCGGCGGCGGCAAGGATGTTCCAGCGGCTGTCGGTGGCAATGGCGTGGCTGGAAACCCCGAGCAGGGCCTGGGCCTGCTTGATCTGGTTGGTGAAGCCTTCACCGGCATACAGGCCCATGACGCCGTGTGCGGTGGGCATGTGGTGGTGGCCGTCGTTTTCACCGCCCTTGGCCAGCGGCATCCAGCGGCTCTGCGAGTAGGCGATGGCTTCCAGCGTGCCGGCAGGAATCTGCGGGTAGCTGGCGTAGGCCTCGGCGAACAGGGCGGGCAGTTCGGCGCGGATGGCGCGAAGCTGCACTTCTTCCGACGCCAGGCGGGATGCGAGCGCGGCTTCTTCGGCGGCCGATCCCGGCGAGGCGAACGGCGCATCCGCGCCGGGTCCGGCCGCAAGGGCCAGCGAGGAGAAGCCAAGCGCAAGCGCCAGGCTTGCGAGCAAGCGAGTACGGATCATCGAATTTTCCCCATCGAATGGATATGGACAGCAAGGCGCGCGGCCCCCCGGCGCGCGCCGGGCGCACAGTACCACTTCAATGTTCAAGGCGCGTGTCGCGCTGCACCATGCCGTGCGGTATGGGCTGCCGCCGCGCCCGCGTGCCTGCACCGGAACGGCCAGCCGGCCGCGAGCGGCTATCATCCTCCGGCCCGGCGTGTGGAGGCGGGAACTTCGATGCGGATCATGACTTTCAACGCCAACGGCGTGCGCTCGGCGGCAAGCAAGGGGTTCTTCCCCTGGTTTGCCGCGCAGGACGTGGACGTTCTGTGCATGCAGGAAACCAAGGCGCAGGAGCACCAGCTGGCCGACGAGGCGTTCCGCCCGGCCGGCTACCGCGTCGCCTTCCGCGATGCGACCACGAAGAAGGGCTACAGCGGCGTGGCGATCTACAGCCGGCGCGAGCCGGACGAGATCCACACGTCGCTGGGCTGGGCACCGTTCGATGACGAAGGGCGCTACATCGAGGCGCGCTTCGGAAACCTGAGCGTGGTGTCGTTCTACATTCCTTCCGGTTCCTCGGGCGAGGAGCGCCAGGGCTTCAAGTTCGAGGTGATGGCGTGGCTGCGGCCGATCCTGGACGAGTGGCTCGCGAGCGGGCGCGACTACGTGCTGTGCGGCGACTGGAACATCGTGCGGGCGCGCGGCGACATCAGGAACTGGACCAGCAACCAGAAGAACTCCGGCTGCCTTCCGCCCGAGCGCGCCTGGCTCAACGGCATGATCGCCGACGCCTGCGGTGATGGTTCGCCGCAGCCGGAAGCCGGCTGGATCGACACTTTCCGCGCGCTGAAGCCCGAGGCCACGGACGAGTACACCTGGTGGTCCAACCGCGGCGCGGCGCACGCCAACAACGTCGGCTGGCGCATCGACTACCAGCTCGCCACGCCCGGCCTGCGCGAGCGCCTGCGCGCCTGCGAGGTCTGGCGCGAGCCGCGCTTTTCCGATCATGCGCCTTACCTGGTGGATTACACCCGATGAGCGAGGCGGCAGCGCAGCCCGCCTCCGGCTGGCGCACGGCGCTGGCCGCATTCGCCACGCCCTCGGCGTGGACGATGTTCTTCTTCGGCTTCGCCTCGGGGCTGCCCTTCCTGCTGGTCGGCGTCACCCTGGCGTACTGGCTGCGCGAAGGCGGCATCGAGCTGCGCGAGATCACGATGATCGCCAGCGCCGGGCTGGCGTATTCGTTCAAGTTCCTGTGGGCACCGCTGGTGGATCGCTGGCGGCTGCCGCTGCTCGGTCGCCTCGGGCAGCGGCGCGGCTGGCTGCTGCTGGCGATGGGAGCCATTGGCATCGGCCTGCTGGCGATGGCGGAAATCACCCCGGAGCGGCTGTCGCTGTTCGTCGGCATGACCGTGGCGGTGGCCTTTCTGGGCGCGACGCTGGATATCGTCGTGGATGCCTACCGCGTCGAGATCGCGCCGATCGAGGCGCAGGGCGCGCTGGTGGCGACCTACTCGCTGGGCTACCGCATCGCGCTGATCGCCAGCGGCGCACTGGCGCTGGTGCTGGCCGATCATGTGGCCTGGCCGATGGTGTATCGCGCGATGGCGCTGCTGATGCTGGTCCCGATCGCGGCGTGCCTGCGCGCGCCGGAGCCGCAGGTGCTGCGCACGCGCGCGCAGGGCTGGATGGCGGCGATGCGCGAGGGTGTGGTGGAGCCGTTCGCGGATTTCTTCTGCCGCTTCGGCGGCAGGGTCGCGCTGGCGATCCTGCTGTTCATCCTCGGCATGAAGATCTCCGACCAGGCGCTGGTCGGCGGCATCATCGGGCCGTTCTACCTCGACCAGGGCTTCAGCAAGACCCAGATCGCGGCGGTGACCAAGGTCTACGGCATCTGGGTCGGCATCGCCGGCACCTTCCTCGGCGGCCTCGCGGTGGCGCGCTGGGGCGTGTCGTGGCCGCTGCTGGTCGCGATCGCGCTGGGCGCGGCCAGCAACCTCCTGTACCTGATCCTGATCGGCGCGGGCGGCGATATCGCATTGCTGACGCTGGTCATCTCCGGCGAGAACCTGGCGCAGGGGTTTCTCGGCACCGTGGCGGTGGCCTACATGTCGGCGCTGGTGAACACGCGCTACACCGCGACCCAGTATGCGCTGTTCTCTTCGCTCATCATGCTGCCGGGCAAGGTGCTCGGATTCTTCTCCGGCCGCATCGTGGAGCTGGGCGCAGGCTACGCGGGCTATTTCGTGCTGACCGCGGCGCTGGCGATTCCGGCGCTGCTGCTGTTTTTCTGGCTGCGCCCGCGCGTGCCGCAGGCCAACCCGTCGGGGCACTGATCGAACGGAAGGCAAACCTTTGCTACAGCCGACTGCGCAGCCGCTCGCGGTCGTGCTATGTTCCCGGCTGCGCCGCGTGCGTTTCGCAACAGGGGGTCGCGTCGTGATTCCGGCCGCACTAACGATCACACATGCCCGACTTTCTCGTCCGTGACATCGAACCGCAGGTCGCCGATCGCATCAAGCGCATCGCGCGTGAACGCGGCTGGCCGATCAATGACGTGATCCTGCGCCTGATCAAGGAGGCGCTGGGGATGGAGCAGCCGGAAGTGCCCGAGCCCGGCGACATCGCGCGCCTGGCTGGAGCCTTCGAAGACGAAGAATCGCGGGCGCTGGCCGAAGCCATGCGAGCCATGCAGCAGCTGCCCGACGACACGCCTTACTGACCCGCCGCGCAGGCTCCCGGGCCCGATACAACCCCGTCGGGGACGTAGGTCGGCCCCACGCGGCCGACGTTGGCGTTGTGGTATGCGAAAACGTTCCGTCGGGGACGTAGCCCCGACCTACGAATCTGGAAGTTCCGTCGGGGACGTAGGTCGGCCCCACGCGGCCGACGTTGGCGTTGTGGTATGCGAAAACGTTCCGTCGGGGACGTAGCCCCGACCTACGAATCTGGAAGTTCCGTCGGGGACGTAGGTCGGCCCCACGAGGCCGACGTT
>JACDJA010000115.1_pt1 | contig 112629 bp, 102 predicted proteins | sample 7449241 | NCBI WGS metagenome assembly JACDJA01 (sample SAMN14253289, study PRJNA609438) | sludge metagenome | isolation source: initial anaerobic sludge | collected 2018-12-20 | reverse complement strand
GTCCTACTTTGATCGTCTGGGGCTGGTGTCGCTGCTTGATACAACGCGACGACTCTAGTGTCTTTCATGAACCGCCGTATGCGGAACCGCACGTACGGTGGTGTGAGAGGACGGGGGAGGTAACTCCCCCTCCTACTCGATGCTCCAGGAATATGCTGCACGGGTGCTGCCGTTCCAGTTATCTTGCCCATTTTTCCGGCAAACCGTACCAGGCGTGAGGCACACTTTTAAAACCGGATGCCGTCGGGGAGTCGTGATTATTCAGGGTTAAATTCCCGGTTGAAATCACTATTGCGAATCGTTATTATTTGCGCTCTGACGATTCAATGCAATGAGCCCGCTATCCCCGATGCGTGTGGCGAGTGGGCTTCGTGAACAGGAGGCGGTGATGAAATCCGGCTTTTTCTCCCTTTGGCTACTGCTGTTGTCCGGTATGGCCATGGCTGCACAACCGGCCACCTGGCAGGCGGTTGCTGAGGCGGTGATGCAGCATATCGATGCAGCCGAGCAATCCTATCTGGCTGGAGACGCGAAGCAGGCCAATCGTGCGGTTGTGAGCGCTTACTTCGGTGTTTTTGAGGATCGCAAGATGGAGGCGGCGATGCGCATGGAGCTGGGGGCCAGGCACACCTACCAGGTGGAGCGGCTGTTCGGCGATCTGCGCAAGGCGATCCGCTCAGGTGTGGACGGTGACGAGGTGAGTGCCATTGCAGAATCGGTCAGACTGGCGATGCGGCGGGATGCCGAACAGCTTGACCGGGCCGGCATACCGCTCGAAGTGTTTAAGGTGAACCCGTGAACCGGCTGCCTTGGCTGCTTCTTCTACTGTTTCCGGTACTCGGCTTCGGTGCCACCGGGCCGGCATCCGATGGCTCAGTGGATTTCCATGCCGTGGTAGGGGAGTTGACCCGTCAGGGTGACCAGATTTTGGCCGGGTACCGGCCGGAGAACGGAATGGATACCGCCGACGCGATTTCCGGGCTCTATTTCGATATCTTCGAGGGGAGTGGCATGGAAGCGGCCATCGGCATGCAGGATCCGGGGCTGAAAAGCGAACTGGAATCCCGCTTCAGCAAGATCATCGGCCTGGCCTCGCGTGAGCGTGCGGCGGACCAGGTGGTGGTGGCCTGGCAGCAGTTGCGCACCCATCTGCAACAGGTCGCCGATGCCCGGCAGCCGACAGGGGAGGATTTCTGGGGATTGCTGGTGCAGGCGTTCCTGATTCTGTTGCGCGAGGGTTTCGAGGCGATGCTGGTGATCACCGCGCTGGTGGCTTACCTGCGCCGCCAGGGGGCTGGCGGACAGGTGCGGGTTGTCTATCACGGCACTTTCTGGGCGTTGCTGGCCAGTCTGGTTACCGCCTGGCTGTTCAGCGTGGTGCTGCAGATCTCCGGTGCCGGCCGTGAGGCCCTGGAGGGGGTCACCATGCTGCTGGCCGCCGGGGTGCTGTTCTATGTCAGCTACTGGCTGATCTCGAAGAGTGAGGCGGCCCGCTGGCAGGCCTTTATCCATGCCCGGATCAACAGCGCCCTCTCCCGGGGCAGCACCTTTGCGCTCGGCCTGGCGGCCTTTCTGGCGGTCTACCGGGAAGGGGCCGAGACGGTACTTTTCTACCAGGCCCTGAACGGCCAGGCGAATGGGCAGTGGTGGCCGCTGCTGGCGGGCTTCGGCCTGGCCGCGGCCAGCCTGCTGCTGCTTTACCGGTTGATGCAGGCGGCCTCGTTCCGTCTGCCGATCGGGCTGTTCTTCACCCTGACCGCCGTGCTGCTCTACTATCTCTCCGTCACCTTTGCCGGTAATGGTGTGCTGGAGCTGCAGGAGGCCGGCTGGCTGGGCATCACCCCGATCGATGGGGTCGCCAGGATCAGTTGGCTGGGTCTCTATCCTACCCTGGAGACCCTGACCGCCCAGTTGTTGCTGATCATTCCGCTGCCTCTGGCCATCGCCTGGTGGTGGAGTCAGCGCCGCCGCGCCGCTCTGGCCAAATGATGGATATGCCGGTACGGCAGAAACCGGCCGGGAGCCCGGCCGCGCAACCGGCATCCATACCGGTCCGGGTCGTGGGAACGGTGGATGCCCGCATCGCCGGGCCGGTGGAGGCGTTTTTCGTGCGTCACCGGGACCGGCTGGTGTGGCTGCATGCCGGTATGTTTCTATTTTTCCTCGCTGTTATCTTCCTGCCGCTGTTTCTCCCGGAAGCGGCGGAAAATGCCACCCCGCTGAACAACTTCACCCGCTTCGCCAATTATGCCATGTGGGGCCTCTGGTTTCCGCTGGTGTTCATATCGGTGATTTTTACCGGGCGTAGCTGGTGTGGCATCTTCTGCCCCATGGGGGCGGCCTCCGAATGGGCCAACAAAAAGGGCCTGCAACGCCCGATTCCAGCCTGGGTGCGCTGGGAAGGCACGCCAATAATCAGTTTCCTGCTGATCACCCTGCTGGGCCAGACGGTCGGTGTGCGGGATCATCCCGAGGCGGTGGCCGAGGTGTTTGGCGGCACCCTGCTGCTGGCGATACTGCTGGGGTTCGTCTACGGCCGGAATAAGCGGGCCTGGTGTCGCCACATGTGCCCGATCGGCCTGCTGCTGGGCGTCTTCTCCCGCATCGGTGCGGTGCAGTTTGCCCCCAAGCGCAAAAAGCCTGGTGGTGACCGGTTCACCGAAAAGGGCGTCTGTCCCACCATGATCGACATCCCGCGCAAGGAGGAGTCGCGACACTGTATCGAATGCTTTCGCTGCGTTAATCCCCGCTCCCGTGGCGGGCTCTATCTGCGACTGCGGCCGCCGGGCGAGGAGATCGCCCAGATCCGCAGGCACCATCCCAATCCCTATGAGGTGGCGTTTCTGTTTCTGGGTACCGGGGTCGCCCTGGGCGGTTTTCTCTGGCTGGTGCTGCCGCAGTATCAGCAGCTGCGCCAGGCGGTCGGTGGCTGGTTTATCGAGCGTGGCTGGTACTGGATCGGCGAGTCCGGTCCCTGGTGGCTGATGAGCGTGCATCCGCAGCGGCGCGAGGTGTTCAACTGGCTTGATTTTTCCATGATTGTCGGGTTCATGCTGGTGGTGATGCTGTTGCTCAGCCTCGTGTTGTCCCTGACCACCGGACTGTCCGCCTGGCTGGCGGGACGCCTGGGGGCGGACCGGAAATGGCCGGAGCGGTTTGTCGAGCTGGGCTATCAGTATGCGCCGGTGGCCATGGTCTCTCTGGTGCTGGGTCTGGGTGGGGAGCTGTTTGCTCCGCTTGCCACGCTGGGCATGTCGGCCGCCACGGTCGGCTTGCTGAAGGGAGGGCTGTTCTCCCTGGGATTGCTCTGGAGCCTCTATCTGGGACGGCAGATTCTGCTCAACCAGGGCGTGCGCGGTGCCGGGCTGTGGGCACCGCTGCTGCCGGGGGTGATCGGCAGCCTGCTGGTTGGCCTGGCCTGGTGGCCGGCCATTTTTGGGATTTAATTCTGTCCCGCCAGGGGTGTTGTAGCGGGGTTTTTCAGGCTCTGTCCGGTGATGTGTTGACTTTGATCCGGCAAGAAAAATCGACCTGTAGGAGCGGCTTCAGCCGCGAAAATTCCGGATAAATCCACGCCTGCAAATGTAGTATTCCCGGCACATATTAACGGCGATAGAGCCTATTTTTTTGGTTTGGCAACGCGAACAAGTCGCATTAATAATAGAGGAGACCCATATGAAACTAAGTGCTTTGAGTCTGGCCCTGACGGGCTTGTTGGGGAGCGGGATGGTTAGCGCCGGAGAGCAGCCGATCGGCGATCCGGTGGAACTGAACGGTATGGAGATCGCCGCCGTCTACCTGCAGCCGACCATGATGGAGCCGATGTTGCCCGGTATGGGCAACGCCGATATCCATCTGGAGGCGGATATCCATGCCATCAAGGGCAACCAGAACGGTTTTGGCGAGGGTGAATGGATGCCCTATCTGGATATCAGCTACACCATCACTCAGCAGGGCGGTGACTGGTCCACCACCGGCAGCTTCATGCCCATGGTGGCTTCCGATGGCCCCCACTATGCGGACAACATCAAGTTGAACGGCCCCGGTAAATACCATCTGAAATATCACATCAAGCCGCCGGCCTATAAAGGATTCTATCGGCATACCGACAAGGAGACCGGTGTCGGCGCCTGGTGGGCACCGTTCGACCTGGAGTGGGATTTCGCCTTTGTCGGCGTGGGTAAGAAAGGCGACTACTGATCGTCAGACCAGCGCCCGCATAGGACCGGTGACGACACGCGGCGCCTTGGGTAGCCAACGGCGCCGTGTGTCATGGGCTGTTTAGGTGTAAACTCGCCCTCTCACCGGCAATAGAGGCCGGTGGTCTCTTGATGTCAACAAAGGAAACGCGCTGTGTCCAGCTTGAAAAACGATCGCTTTCTCCGCGCCCTGCTGCGTGAACCCGTCGACATGACCCCGGTCTGGATGATGCGCCAGGCGGGTCGTTATCTGCCGGAATATCGGGCCACCCGGGCCAGGGCGGGAAGTTTCATGGATCTCTGCATGAACCCGGAGCTGGCCTGCGAGGTGACCCTGCAACCCTTGGAGCGATTTCCGCTGGATGCCGCAATCCTCTTTTCCGATATCCTGACCATCCCGGACGCCATGGGCCTGGGGCTCTACTTCACCGAGGGCGAAGGGCCGAAATTCAAAAACCCGGTGCAGGACGAGGCGGCGGTCGCCGCCCTCGGCGTCCCCGACCCGGAGGATGATCTGGGCTATGTCATGGATGCCGTGCGCACCATCCGTCGTGAACTGGACGGGCGGGTACCGCTGATCGGCTTCTCCGGCAGCCCCTGGACCCTGGCCACCTACATGGTGGAGGGCAGCAGCAGCAAGAACTTCGCCAAGGTGAAGGAGATGATGTTCGACCGGCCCGACCTGATGCACAGCCTGCTGGGCAAGGTGGCGGAGTCGGTCACCGGATATCTGAATGCCCAGGTTGCTGCCGGCGCCCAGGCGGTGATGATTTTCGACACCTGGGGCGGGGTATTGAGCCCGCGCGATTACCAGCTGTTCTCCCTCGCCTACATGCAGCGTATCGTGCAGGGGCTGGTACGTGAGAACGACGGGCGCAAGGTCCCCGTGATCCTGTTCACCAAGGGTGGCGGCCAGTGGCTGGAGGCAATGTCCCGGACCGGCTGCGACGCGCTCGGGGTCGACTGGACCACCGATCTGGCCGATGCCCGGGTCCGGGTCAAGGACCGGGTGGCGCTGCAGGGCAACGTCGATCCCAGCATTCTCTACGCCGCACCCGAACGTATCCGTGAAGAGGTGGGACGGGTACTGGCCAGCTACGGCCACGGTCCCGGCCATGTCTTCAACCTGGGTCACGGTATCCATCCCGATGTGAACCCGGAGCATGCCGGGGTGTTGATTGAGGCGGTGCATGAGCTGAGCCAGGCCTACCACAGCCCCGGTATGAAGGGGAAAAGCTGGGGCAGTGATTGATTTAAAGTTTGATTAACGCAGGAAATGGATGAACCCCGACCGGGAGACCGGCCGGGGTTTTTTGTCCAGCGGAGGCGGTTGCCCTTTGTCTTCTCCGGACATATGGAATCAGGGTAGGCACGGGGGCCTACCCCTACGGTTCAGGTGCTGGTTTCAGGCTACGCTGGCGGGGGTGGTCAGAAGCCGTAACTGAGCATCAGGGTCAGCTTCTCATAATCATCGCTGCCGGCATCGGCAGCGATGTCCGCATACACCAGGTTCAGGCTCAGGTTTGCGGCAATGTCTGCCAGGTCATAGGCCAGGCCCAGGTCGACCTCCCGCTCTTTGCTGTTGCCGGCATAGTTGCTGTTGCCCACCAGCAGTCCCAGGGTGGCGTGGCCGATACGGTACTCGGCGCCCAGGTACCAGGTCCGGGCGTCGGCCCCGTAGACCTGATTGCCCTCCTCCAGCGGATTGATGTTCTCGCCCAACTCGTCCAGGTGACCCACGCCGCCCCGCTTGTCGGTGTCGATATAGCCGACCGCCAGCGCGAGTCCGCCGAGCATGCCGCGCAGCTCCAGGAGCAGGATGGCGCCGTCCGCCTCGCCGGCCACTTCCACGTCCGAGGCGGCATAGTGGGCGGTCAGGCCCAGGCCGGAGGCGTGTTCGAAATCGGCCTTCAGGCCCAGACCGTCGAACACCCCGTCGGTATAGATGTAATAGGGATTGAGCAGCAGTCCCTCGGCCGGGCTGACCCGGGCATCCAGGAACCAGGCGCCGTCATCGCCGATATCGCTGAAGCTGTGCTGCAGATCGTCCTCGTCCGCGACCGCCAGACTGCGGCTGTAGCCGGCGGTGAGCTCCGTGGCCGGTAGCATATCGCTGGTCAGGGTCACGGCTTCGTGATAGTCCCCGACCCACTCCAGGTCGATCGCCTGACGGCCCAGCACGGCACCGAAGTCGTCACCCTCGTAGCTGATATAGGCCTCGGTCAGCAGGGTGCCGACGCCCTCGTCCGAGTCGCCCGGGTTGTCCTCGTCCAGCTCGCTGCCGTGGCGCACCGCTAGACCCAGTTGCAGACCGTGCAGCGGAGCGGTCTCGTATTTCAGGCCGAGAAGGCCGGTGCCGTAGCCGCTGTCGGCGGCGGTCCGGTTATCGATGCCTTTGTAAAACAGATTCAGGTCACCGCTGACGGCGCCGTTTTTGAAGGCGTCGGAGAGGTTGTCGGCCTGTGCGCCGTGTGTCGCCAGCAGCGAGATGATCGCTGCACCAAGTAATCGCTGTTTCACGTTGTCCCCTTGTATCTGTGGATAGGTTGATAGCGTTGTATCGGTTATTGCCAAACTCGGTGCACAGCCGCATACCCGCCAATCGAAAGAGTTGATGTGCTCCCTACAGCCCCTTATCCTGGATGTCCTCCAGACTCAGTTCGCCGCTCTCCAGCAGCGGAATGATCCAGGCGGCGCTGCAGCGCAGGATCTCCTGGCCCGTCTCGGCATCCAGCAGCCGCAGGCGTGGGTCGCTGCGTTCCAGCCAGGCATCTAGATACAGCGCATGGTTTAGTCTCCTTGTAATCCGGTAGCTAATGATAATCATTATCATTCGTATGTCAAGATTCGATGAATTCCTATTTGCGGCGAGGTAGTCGCCGGTTTTGGGGTAGCCCGATAGGAGGATGGGCACACTTTTTGTGCCCAGCGAAAGGTGAGGTACAGGACCGGAAGGTGGGCACGGACAAGGCGCCCACCCTTACTATGACTATGCGGCTGATGAAGTGGAATTAATGCGGGTCAATAGTGCGGCGGGATCTCGTGTCCGTCGCTTCCGTCTTCCGATGGTGTGAGGTTCTGCATCCGCAGATGCAGCTCTTTGATGGCCAGTTGCAGGGTATTGAGCTGGTTTTGCAGCTGACTGACGGTCAGGTTGAGCTGCTGGATGGCGTCTTCCTGAAACGCAATACGGGTCTGCAAATCGACTATTTCATTGGTCATGCACGATGCTCCCGTGACAGGTATTCGATCGACTGCATCTCCTGCAGCCGGCTGACGGCCCGCTCAAATTCAGCGCTCAGCCGTTCGCCCCGGTATAGCTCCAGTGGCCCGGCCGCGGCGCTGATGATCAGTTTCACGCTGCGGTCGTAGAACTCATCAACCAGGAAGACAAAGCGGCGTGCCGCATCGTCCAGCTCACCGGTCAGCAGCGGGATATCGGAAATGATCACGGTATGGTAACAGCGCGCCAGTTCCAGGTAGTCGGCCTGGCTGCGTGGCGGTCCGCAGATGGCGAAAAAATCGAACCAAATCAGATCGTCCGCCAGTCGCTGGACGGGAATTTCACGCCCGTACAGGGAGATCTTTCCGCCACTCTGACCCGGTTCCGGTGCCAGTTGTTCGAACTCTTTACTCAGGCGCTCGTTAACCGCCGCTCCCAATGGTGTGTGGTAGACGGTGGCCTGTTGCAGGTAGCGCAGCCGGTAATCGGTGGCGCTGTCCAGATGGATCACCCGGGTGTGCTGTTTGATCAGTGCGATGGCAGGCAGGAAGCTGGCCCGTTGCAGACCGTTTTGGTACAGGTTGTCCGGTGCGGTATTGGAGGTGGTAACCAGGCTGACGCCGCGGCTGAATAACCCCTTCAGCAGCCGGGCCAGGATCATGGCGTCGCCGATATCGGTGACAATGAACTCGTCCAGACAGAGAATGCGGGCGCGGGCCGCCAGGGATTCAGCAACCTTATCAAGTGGATCCTTCACTCCCCTCAGGCGACTCATGGCCGCATGGATATCGCGCATGAAGTGATGAAAATGGATGCGCAGTTTGTTATCAAACGGGAGCTGGTTGAAAAAGAGATCCACCAGCCAGGTCTTGCCCCGGCCGACACCGCCCCACAGGTAGATGCCCTGTTCGGGGCTGGGCTGCGGGGTGGTTCTGCGTTTCAGCAGGCGGCTGAGGAGGTCCGCCTCGGCGGGCGACGCTGGCCGGATCAGTCGGCTGTAGAGTGTCTGGAGTGCCGCGACAACAGCGGCTTGGTGCGGGTCCGCCACGACTTGGTTCTGTTGCAGCTGGCGTTGATAAGATTGCTCGGGCGTCATCCGGGCAAGAATACCGGAATCCGGATCAGCTTGCCTAGTCCGGGGCTGGCAGCTACTCCTTGTCCGGCGGATAGCGTTCGTCAAGATTGGCCGGACAGAGCACCGTGCGCATGGTGCCGATCAGAGTCAGCAGCTGGCCGTTGCGAATCCGGTAGTAGATCCGGTTCGCCTCTTTCCTGGAGACCACAATATTTTTGTTGCGCAGCTGTTCCAGGTGTTGCGATATATTGCTCTGGGAGGTGCCCGTGCGCTCGACGATTTCACCCACCGACAGCTCATCGTCGCCCAGTGAACAGAGTATCTTCCAGCGCAACGGATGCGCCATCGCCTTGAGTGCGTTGGCGGTCAGCGTGGTGTCTTCATTATCGGTTGCGGATTGGCTTTGATCGTTCATGATTGACTCCTGTTACAACTCAAGAGGGCGCATCGGTACGGGCTGCTGATGGATCGTCTGTGGATAACGCATCCTGCCGGATATAGCCGCTCATGTCCTTGGCAATACATAAGATATCCGAAATATCGCCCTGCTCGTTTTTCACCGCGGTACGGGAGAACAGAATCGGCAGGCGCCGCCCGTCATGGGTGATGAAACGGGCCTCGATCCGGTCCAGGGCGCCGACCCGGATCAGCGCCTCCAGCCAGGTTCCCATAAAGGCGCCGGCCTGTTCATCGCCCTCCTCTTCAAAGATATCACCGATGCCCATGCCCAGCAGCTCTTCATCACTGTAACCCAGCATGCGCCGCAATGCGGGGTTCACCTCGCGGATCTTGCCGTCTGGACTGAGCACCAGCAGCGCCTCACCCATGTAGGTGATGATATTTTCCAGGTGCTGCTTGGCCTGCGCCAGCTCGGCGGTACGCTCCGCCACCTTCTGTTCCAGCACCCGGTTGAGGTTGCGCTCTTTCTCGATCAGCCGGAAATAGGTGCTGATCTTGTTGATCAGCTGGTTGTCATCGATCGGTTTCAACAGGTAATCCACCGCGCCCACTTCGTAGCCCTTCTGCTGGAACTCCTGGGTCTTGAAGGCGGCGGTGAGGAAGATGATGGGGATATCCCGGGTCTTTTTACGGATCTTCAGCATGGAAGCGGTCTGAAAACCGTCCATCTCCGGCATCTGCACATCGAGAATGATCAGGTCGATGTGGCTGTCACCCAGGGCGATGTCCAACGCCTGCTGCCCGGATGTGGCTTCCAGGATCGTCACATCCATATGCTGCTGCAGCAAGGTGCGCAGGGTAAAGAGATTGTGCTCGTGGTCGTCAACGGCCAGGAGGGTAAACCCGCTATAGCGATTCATCATTCAGTATCTACGGCTGCGGCTGGAAGATGTTGTTCTAATAGCCGGTGCAACCGGCCGGGGTCAATCGGCCGCTGCACCAGGGCATCCACCCCGGCTGCCCGGCATGCCGCCTCGGTTGCCGAATCCGGCCCGGGGAAGATGGCGATCACCGGCAACGCCTGGGTCTGCTTTATGCGTTTGATCGTATCACAGCAGTCGGCACAGGGCGGTATGATGTCAATCAACACCAGGGCAAAAGGTTCGTCGGTCATCAGTTCGATCGCCTCATCGGCATCTTCTGCCGCCGTCACCCTGAGGCCGGCCTGCTCCAGCAGTGGTGTCAGCTGCAGTAGATTGTGCAGGTTGGCATCCACCACCAGCAGGGAGTGGCGGCCCAGGTAGTGGTTGATCACGTCATTTCCCGTTGGCGCGTCGATCTCCGGGCTGGTGCTCACCGCCGGGGCCTGTGTCAGCGACTGCTCAGTATCCAGTTCCGTCGGCAGCAGCAGCGAAAACCGGCTGCCCTGTCCCGGTGCGCTGTGCAGCCGGATATCGCCACCCAGCAGCCGGGCCAGCTGGCGGCTGATAGTGAGGCCCAGGCCGGTTCCGCCATAGCGCCGGTTGGTGGCGCCATCGGCCTGCTTGAACGCCTCGAAGATCTCCTCGTGCTTCTCTTTGGCAATACCGATGCCGCTGTCGCTTACGCTGATCTGCACGGCGTAGGTCTCGGCTTCAGCCGGGTCGGTGGCGGCCAGCCGGATCACCACCTGGCCAGCCTGGGTAAACTTGACCGCGTTGGAGAGGAAGTTCTTGATAATCTGCCGCAGCTTGTCCGGGTCGGTCACGATCTGTGCCGGTGCCGCGGTGTCGATCTCCAGCCGCAGCTCCAGACCCTTGGCGTCGAACTGGGGTTGGACCAGTTCGATCAGCCCCCGCAGCAGCGGAGCCAGGGTGACGGTTGCGGGATTGAGCGGGGTGCGGCGCGCCTCGATACGGGAGAGATCGAGGATGTTGTCGATCAGTGCCTGCAGGTCGCTGCCCGCCTCGTGGATCACCCGCGCCTGCTTTATCTGGTCTTCGCTCAGGCCCTGTTTCGAACCGGCCAGCAGCTTGGAGAGCAGCAGGATGGAGTTGAGCGGTGTCTTCAGTTCATGGCTGATATTGGCCAGGAATTGTGATTTGTAGCGGTTGGACTCCTCCAGCTCCCGGGCATGGGCGCGCAGATTGCGTGAGGTGCGTCCGTGCTCCTCGGCAAGCCGGGAGAGGTTCATACCCAGTCGCTTCAGCTCCTGCGGCCCTTTCCAGTCGAATCTGACCGGTGCTTCCTGTTCCAGGATCTGCTGAACGCCGTCGATCAGCTCCCGGCTCAGGCGTTCCGCCCGTTTCGCCAGCCAGCGGGAGGCGAGCCAGGTGGCCAGCATCAACAGAAACACAATGCTCAGCACGCGCAGGGTGAGGGCGTTGCGAAACTCGGCAATGGGTGAGGGGTCCACCAGCCGTCCGACCCAGAGGGACCGGGACTGTTCCGTGCGGAACATCGGCACCCACATGATCTGCTCATTGTGGCCCTTCCAGAGTGCCGGCTTCTCTTCGGCAAACAGCGCCTGCAGGCCGGGATAACGTGCAAAGGCGTTGCCGGTCGGGGCGCCGGGGGCGGGAATTTCCAGGAAACTGCCGTCGTTATTGACCCACAGGGTATTGCGGTAGAAACGGGCGATGCCGCCCACATCGATGCTCATCATCACCGCCCCGATGGGCTTGCCACTCTCCTGGCTGAAGATAGGCGTCACCAGGCGCAGAGTCATGAAGCGGCGCGGGTCCAGCGCACCGGCATCGGGATTGAGGCTGAGGGCACTCACCAGCACCCGGCCAGGTTCCGCCTGCAGTGCAGCATCGATCAGGGCCGCGGACGCCTTGCCGGGGCGTCTCACGGTTGGCTGCCAGGTCTGGTCATCCGGGTCGCGGTCGAGCCAGAACTGCTCATCGCCCTGGGCGTCGAGAAACACGATCTGCACGATGTCCAGCTGCTCATGCAGGATCTGGTTGATCCACTGGATGTAGCGGGTGCGCGCCAGGTCGATGTTTTCGCTCTTCCCCTCCTCGCTTTTCCCCAGCATGGCGCCCGGTTCCGGCAGCTTGGCCAGCAGGCGGACCATCTCGTGGCGACTGGCCAGATGCTGGTCCAGATCGCGAAAGTCGGCGCGCAGGTTCTGCAGGTACGCCTTCTGGTAGAACAGCTCCATGCGGTCCAGCACCAACGGCAGATTGATCACCACCGCGATCAGTAGCGGAGTCAGGGCGAAGGCAAAGAAAAACAGCAGTATCTGGGTGCGGAGTTTCACAGCTCGTTGCTAAACGGATACGGGTGATTGGCACATTAACCCAAGTGCCGAATATCCGCAAAGCCTGTCGGGAAAACCGTTATGATCGACCGTTCTCCGGAATACTGGCTGATTTTCTGATTGGGTTCGAGGCGGGTGGATCTGTTGCGGTGTCCGGGGTTGGCTTCAGAGTGACCTGACGAGTTCAAGCACCGCCTGGGCGTGCCCTTTCGGTTTTACGTCATAGAGGGCGTGGCGGATGATGCCCTGCTTGTCGATCACGAAGGTGGAGCGGAGAATGCCCATGCGTTTCTCACCATGTGCCTCTTTCTCCTTCCAGACATAATAGTCCTGACAGAGCGTACCATCGATGTCCGCCAGCAGTCCGATGGTGAGGCCGTTCTTGTCCCGGAAATCACCATGGCTGAGGCAGTTGTCCATGCTGACGCCCAGAATATCGGTCTCCGCGGCCTGAAATTCATCCATCAGGTCAGAGAACTCCAGCGCCTCAATGGTGCAGCCGGGAGTGTTGTCCCTGGGATAGAAGTAGAGCACAAGATTGCGCTTGCCCAGGTAGTCACTGAGCTCGGATTTCTCCAGGTCCGCATTGGGCAGGGCAAAATCCGGTGCTTGATCACCGACTTTCAGCATGACTCCTCCTCAGGTATTCGGTCACTCTTGTTATGGCTGTTGAATCTATTGTCCTTTCTGTGGCACGTCAACCTCTGGTTTGTTGTTGTATTGCCCGGCTCAGGGGGGTGTCGGTGATGCGGGGAAATAGCCTGGCAGCCTGATCATTTAGGGCGTCGGCAGGCGCCACCGATTCTTTTGTCGAATTGGCGACGGATATGACCGGCCCTTTTGATTTCGGCGCTCCAGTGAGAGTCTGGCCATACTCCATCAATTCCCGGCAGGCTCGGGATCATAGCCCAGATTGGGTGCCAGCCAGCGCTCCGTCTCCGCCAGGCTCATCTGCTTGCGTTCGGCATAGTTGGTCACCTGGTCACGCGCCAGTTTGCCGACGGCAAAGTAACGCGCCTCGGGATGGCTGAAATAGAGACCGCTGACGGCCGCCGTCGGCACCATCGCCATCGATTCGGTCAACCAGATGCCGGCCTGCTCCTCCACATCCAACAGCTCCCAGAGGATGCGCTTCTCCGTGTGGTCCGGGGTGGCGGGATAGCCGATGGCCGGGCGGATGCCCTGGTACTGCTCCTTGAGCAGGGAGCGGGTGTCCAGCTCCTCGTCGACGGCATAACCCCAGAACTCGCGGCGCACCTGCAGGTGCAGCTGTTCCGCCAGCGCCTCGGCCAGCCGGTCGGCCAGCGCCTTGAGCATGATGGCGCTGTAATCGTCGTGATTCGCCTCGAACTCCGCCACCTTCTGGTCAATACCGATGCCGGCGCTGCAGGCGAAGCCGCCGATGTAGTCCTTCACCCCGCTGGCCTCCGGGGCGATGAAGTCGGCCAGGCAGTCGTTGTAGCGGCCGGCCGGCTGCTTGCCCTGCTTGCGCAGGAAATGGAAGCGGGTGGCGATATCGCTGCGTGCCTCGTCCCGGTAGACGATGACGTCATCACCGCTGCTGCTGGCCGGCAGGATGCCGATCATGGCGTTGGCGCGCAGCCACTTCTGCCCGATGATCTGTTCCAGCATCGCCTGGGCGTCGTCAAACAGCTTGCGTGCCTCCTCGCCCTTGTCCGCATCCTGCAGGATCTTCGGGTAGCTGCCGCGCAGCTCCCAGGCGTGGAAGAAGAAGGTCCAGTCGATCAGTGGCACCAGGCCGGCGAGGTCGATATCCTCCAGCAGACGGATGCCCGGTCGGGCCGGTACCGGCGGCTGGTAGCTGCTCCAGTCGATGGGCACCCGGTTGGCCTGCGCCTCGGCTAGCGGGACCAGGTTACGGCTCGCCTGCTGGCTGGTGCGGCGCGCCTGGGCCTCGGCGTACTCGTTTTCCACCTGGCTGATGTACTCATCCCGCCGCTCGGCGGAGAGCAGGCTGCTGGCGACACCCACGGCGCGGGAGGCGTCCGGCACATAGACCGAGGGGCCGCTGTATCTGGGGTGAATCTTCACCGCCGTATGAATCAGCGAGGTGGTGGCGCCGCCGATCAGCAGCGGGATGCGCATCTGCAGCCGCTCCATCTCCCGGGCGATGTGCGCCATCTCCTCCAGCGAGGGGGTGATCAGCCCGGACAGGCCGATGATGTCCACCTGATGTTCCACCGCCTTCTGCAGGATGGTCTCGGCCGGCACCATCACCCCCAGGTCGATCACCTCGTAGCTGTTACACTGCAGCACCACGCCGACGATGTTCTTGCCGATGTCGTGCACGTCGCCCTTCACCGTGGCGAGCAGGATCCTGCCGTTGGGCCGGCTGTTGCTGTCGCTCTTCTCGGCCTGGATAAAGGGCTCCAGATAGGCCACCGCCCGCTTCATCACCCGCGCCGATTTCACGACTTGTGGCAGGAACATCTTGCCGGCGCCGAACAGGTCGCCGACCCGGTTCATGCCGTCCATCAGCGGACCCTCGATCACTTCGAGCGAGCGCTTCACCCCCTGGCGGGCCGCCTCGGTGTCCTCCTCGATATATTCGGTGATGCCCTTCACCAGGGCGTGTTCCAGGCGCTGTGCCACCGGCCAGGCGCGCCACGCCAGGTCCTCTTTCTGCTCCGCCGCGGCGCCGTCACCGCGGTATTTCTCGGCGATCTCCAGCAGCCGCTCGGTACCGTCGGCGCGGCGGTTGAGAATCACATCCTCGACCCGCTCGCGCAGTTCCGCCGGCAGGTCGTCGTAGATGGCCAGTTGACCGGCGTTGACGATGCCCATGGTCAGGCCGGCCTGGATGGCGTGGTAGAGAAACACCGCGTGGATCGCCTCGCGCACCGGGTTGTTGCCGCGGAACGAGAAGGAGACATTGGAGATGCCGCCCGAGACCAGGGCGTGGGGCAGGGTCCGGGTGATCTGCCGGGTCGCCTCGATGAAGTCGACCCCGTAGTTGTTGTGCTCCTCGATGCCGGTGGCCACGGCGAACACATTGGGATCGAAAATGATATCTTCCGGCGCAAAGCCGACCTGCTCAGTCAGCAGCCGGTAGGCCCGGCTGCAGATGGCCACCTTGCGCTCCAGGGTGTCGGCCTGGCCCGCCTCGTCGAAGGCCATCACCACCGCGGCAGCGCCGTAGCGGCGGATCAGTGTCGCCTGGCGGAGAAAGTTCGCCTCGCCCTCTTTCATGGAGATGGAGTTGACCACCCCCTTGCCCTGGATGCACTTGAGCCCCGCTTCCAACACCTCCCACTTGGAGGAGTCCACCATCACCGGCACCTTGGCGATGTCGGGCTCGGTGGCGATCAGGTTGAGGAAGCGGATCATCGCCGCCTTCGAGTCGAGCATCGCCTCGTCCATGTTGATGTCGATGATCTGGGCGCCGTTTTCCACCTGGTCGCGACAGATCTCCAGTGCCGCGTCGTACTGCTCCTCCATGATCAGGCGCTTGAACTTGATCGAGCCGGTGACGTTGGCGCGCTCGCCCACATTCACGAACAGGCTGTTGCGGTCGATGGTCTGGGGCTCCAGGCCGGAGAGCCGGCAGGCGCGCTCGATCTCCGGCAGGCGCCGTGGTGGCAGTTCCGCAATGGCGTTCGCCAGGGCGCGGATATGTTCCGGGGTAGTGCCGCAGCAGCCGCCGACGATGTTCAGAAAGCCGCTGGCCGCCCATTCGCGGATCTGGGTCGCCATCGCCGCCGGTTCCAGATCGTACTGGCCGAACTCGTTGGGCAGCCCGGCATTGGGGTGGGCCGATACGTGGGTCTCGGAGATGCGCGACAGCTCCTCCACGTACTGGCGCAACTGATCCGGCCCCAGGGCGCAGTTGAGGCCGATGGCGATCGGCCGGGCGTGGCGCAGGGCGTTGTAGAACGCCTCGGTGGTCTGCCCCGAGAGGGTGCGGCCGGAGGCATCCGTGATGGTGCCGGAGATCATTACCGGCAGGTGGACGCCATCCTCTTCGAATACCTGCTCCACGGCGAAGATCGCCGCCTTGGCGTTCAGGGTGTCGAAAATGGTCTCGATCAGGATGATATCGCTGCCGCCCTCGATCAGCCCCCGGGTTGCCTCGGCGTAGGCGGTCACCAGGTCGTCGAAGGTGATATTGCGGAAGCCCGGGTCGTTCACGTCCGGTGACAGTGAGCAGGTGCGGTTGGTGGGGCCCAGCACGCCGGCGACAAAACGTGGCTGCTCCGGCGTGCTGGCGGCGTCTGCCGCCTGGCGCGCCAGGCGTGCCGCAGCGACGTTCATTTCGTGGCTCAGTGACTCCATCCGGTAATCCGCGAGGGAGATGCGATTGGCGCCGAAGGTATTGGTTTCGAGAATATCGGCCCCGGCCTCCAGGTAGGCGCGGTGGATGTCACCGATCAGTTCCGGTTGGGTCATGGAGAGCAGATCGTTGTTGCCCTTCAGGTCGCAGAGCCAGTCGGCGAAGCGTTCGCCCCGATAGTCCGCCTCCGTCGGGCTGTGGCGCTGGATCATGGTGCCCATCGCACCATCCAGCAGCAGGATGCGCTGTTGCAACAGGGAGAGCAGTTCTGTGGTGCGGTCTTCGGGGCGTGTCATGGATCAACTCGATAGCTAGGGTAACAGAACAGTCTATTATAGGACGCGTCCGGGGTGCAGGGGAAACGACAGGGGCGGGTGCCGATTAGTCATTGTTGTGGTTGGAAAAAAGGGGGATCCTGGCGACGCGGCTTTTGATACAGGGCAAGAAAACCACCCAATTCCGGGCTGGAAAGCGTACAATTTTCATATGCACGGGTTGGTCAATAAAAATAAAACTACCATTTTGCTCAGGAGGTTATTGCTGCTGGTGCTGTTTCTGTGCGCAGTTCCGCCGGCGATGGCGGAATCCGTGCGGGTCGGTATTCATGCCAATCCCCCCCTGTCGCTGGTCGAGAGTTCGGGGGCCGTGCAGGGTTTTGTGGTAGATCTGCTGAACCTGATCGCGGCCGAAGAGGGCTGGCAGCTGGAGTATGTCCCCTGCAGCTGGGATGCGTGCAATAATCTGCTGGCGCTGGGTGAGATTGCGATGTTGGCACCGATCTCCTCCAACGAGGCCAAGCAGCGCCGGCTGGACTATAACCGTGAAAGCCTCTTCGTCAACTGGGGACAGATCGTGATGGCCGGCAAGGATGTGATCAAATCCCCGCTGGATCTGGCGGACAAGACCGTAGTGGCACTCTCCAGTGATCCCCACTTTGCCGATCTCAAGGAGCTGGCGGCCCGTTTCGATATCAATGTGCGCTTTCTCGAAGTGAGCGATTACGAATCGGTGCTGGCCTGGGTGGATCACGGACCGGTGGATGCGGGGCTGGTGCCGCGCTCTTTCGATCTGGCCGGGTTCAGACAATTTCCGCTGATCAAATCCTCGGTGATCTTCAACCCGGCCGAGATACGTATTGCCCTCTCGCCTCTCAACGGGCAGATTCCCAATGCCAAGCGTATCCAGCGGATCGATTACCATCTGACCCGCCTGAAGGGTGATCGGACGTCGGCGTTCTACCGGTCCCAGGAGCGCTGGTTCGGCAATGATGATCCCCTGGAGATTCCCGAGTGGCTGCGCTGGGTACTGCTGTTTCTGTTCCTGCTGCTGCTGCTGCTGGCCGCCGGAGTGGTGGTGTTGCGGCGACAGGTGCGGCTGCAGACCGGAGAGATTCGCGAGACGAACGCCCGGTTTAGCGCCTTCATGAAGCATCTGCCGGGTATCGCCTACATGAAATCCGCCGCGGGGCAATTCCTGCTGGTCAATCCGGTCTGGGAGCGGATCAACCACCTCGATGCGGGCGCGGTGCTGGGTCGCAGTGCCGCAGAGATCTGGCCGGAGCGAGATCTGGCGACCCGGGAGCAGGAGGAGCGCAAGGTGCTGGCGACAGGCCAGGCAGTGGAGAGCACCGAGGTCCACCCCTGGGGAGAGCGTCCAAGCCAGTGGCAGATGATCCGCTTCCCGATCACCGGCCTCTCCGGTGAGATCGAGATGGTGGGCGGCATCGGACTGGATGTGACCGCAGAGAAGGAGACGGCCCGGGAGCTGGTCCATCTGCACCAGCAGCTGCAGCTGTTGCTGGAATCCGCCGGGGACGGGATCTGCGGACTCAGCGGGACCGGGCGTTGCACCTTCGCCAACCCGGCGGCGCTGGAGATGTTGGGCTATAGCCGCAGTGAACTGATCGGGGGCAAATTTCATGACCTGGTGCAGCATAGCCGGCCTGATGAGAGCAGCTTTCCAGAGGAGGATTCGCCCATCTATGACGCCTACCGCCAGGGCCGACGGGCGCATGCGGTGGATGGACTCTTCTGGCATGCAGAGGGGGCACCCCTTGCGGTGGAGTATTCAGCCTACCCGATCGCCAACGGCGATCTGCCGGGTGCGGTGGTGATCTTCCGGCCGGCCCGCGCCGGCTGACGATTAACCGGATCCGCCGACCCGGCGAATCTTGTCGCGGCCGGCCGGCGGGGCGACAGCGGCGGCGAGGTCACCGCGCTGGCGCACGAACTCATACATGACAATGGAGGCGGCAACGCTGACATTGAGACTCTCCACCTGACCGAACTGGGGAATGCTGAGGCGCCGTATATCGGGGTAGTCGTTCGGATCAAAGCTGATGCCCCGCTCTTCATGCCCCAGGATAAAGGCGCATTTCTCGGGCAGCGCGGCCTGGTAGAGTGATTCACCGCCGCCGGCATCCAGAATGAACAAGGTATAACCGCGTGATTTCAATTCCACGTGGCTCTGTTCGAATGTGTCATAAAAACGGGCCGGCACCTTCTTGAACGAGCCCTTGCCCGGCGCCGGGTCGAACATCCCGATATTGATCAGATGCACCTCGCGGGCGCCGAATGCCTCGGCGCTGCGGAAAATCTTGGGTACATTGAAGCTCGCCTTCAGATGGTCCAGCACCAGCACAAAGCAGTGCGGACCCGGAGTGGCCAGCAGGTTTCTCTGGCGCTGTTTCTTGTAACGCAGGATGGCCTGATTGCGTGAGGATTTTTTTGATTTTCTTAACGGCATGGCGGCTTTGGGTGGGCAACGGGGCTGAAATCATGCCATGATAAAATGGCTTTGTCCCCCATTGCCGGGGACTCTCCCGGTTGTTAGCCGTGTACTTGTGCGTGGTTGCAATCTTTCAAGACGGACCATGAGGCAGGCCCGTCTGCCCTTTTAAACGACGCAAAAACAAGGAGACACCCCATGTCTATACCTCAGCCCGGCCAGACGGTCAAAGTCCACTATACCGGCACCCTCGAAGACGGTACCCAGTTTGACTCATCCGCCGGTCGCGAACCGCTGGAATTCACCCTGGGGGCGGGACAGGTGATACCCGGATTTGAACAGGCGCTTGCGGAGATGGCGGTGGGCGAAACCAAGACGGTGCAGATCCCCCCCGAGCAGGCCTACGGCGAGCATCAGCCGGAACTGGTGCAACAGGTGGACCGGGGACAGATTCCGGCTGAAATAGAGTTGGCGGTTGGTGTGCAGTTGCAGGCGCAGGGGCCGGAAGGCCAGGTGTTCCGCCTGGTGGTCACCGAACTGGCGGAGAGCAGCGTCACCCTGGACGGCAACCATCCACTGGCCGGCAAGGCCCTGACGTTTGAGCTGGAACTGGTGGAGATAGCGGCCTGATTTATGCGCTTTCCTGACTACCATGGCGGCAGTATTGCCAATCTCATGTCTTCCATCGCCCTGGCGATGGGGGGCTGGGAAACCGGTTATCTGCCGCTCAGTCAACTTGACCGTGACCGGCTGGGTCGGGTGCGCAACCTGGTGCTGCTGGTAGTGGATGGCCTGGGTTATCTCCATCTCAAGGAGCATGCTCCCGAGAGCGTGTTGTTCAGCCACTGTATCGACTCCCTGACCTCGGTCTGCCCGTCCACCACGGCCACGGCAATACCCACTTTTCTCAGCGGGCTGCCGCCGCAGCAGCACGGTCTGACCGGCTGGTTCACCTATTTTGCCGAGGTCGGCTCCATTGTAACGGTGCTTCCCTATACTACCCGGCTGGGGCGCATGCCGATCGATGTCCGGGTGTTGAATCCCCGGCAGTTGAGTGGTGTGGCACCGATCTATGACCGCCTGGCGGCACAGAGTCATCTGGTGATTCCGGACTGGATTGCCGGTACCGCGTTCAATAGCGCATTCACCGGACAGGGTCGGCTGCGTCCCTACCGGGGGGGGCTGCAGGGCCTGTTTACCGGCATCCGCGGGGCGGTGGATGCGGGCAGTGGGCGCAATTTCATCTACGCCTACTGGCCCGAATTCGATAGCCTCTCCCATGAACATGGGGTGGCCAGTGCGGAAGTCGCCGCGCACCTGTCCGAGTTGGACCAGGCCTTTGCCGAGCTGGTGGAGCGTCTGCGCGGCACCGATACCCGGTTGCTGGTGACGGCGGACCACGGCTTTGTCGACACCACGCCGGACAGGACCCTGCGCCTGTCGGACCATCCCGAGCTGACCGAGACGCTGATGATGCCGCTGTGCGGTGAGCCCCGGCTGGCATTCTGTTATGTGCACCCGGATCGCACAGGGCAGTTTGAACGCTATGTCGATGATCGGCTGGGCGAGGCGGCGACCCTGTGCCGCAGCGAACAGTTGTTACGTGACGGCCGCTTTGGGCTGGGGGAGCCCCATCGGCGTCTGCGGGACCGGATCGGCCATTATGCCCTGTTGATGAAAGAGAACTATATAATCACCGGCGAACTGCCCGGCGAGCGGCAGTTGAGCCATATTGGCGTGCACGGCGGCCTGTCCCCCGATGAAATGCTTGTTCCCCTGATCAGCCTGGATTGTGTAGATGATTATTGACCTCGATGACCTGAGTGCCTCCGAAACCTATTTCGCCATGACCCAGGCGATTGTCCCCCGGCCCATCGCCTGGGTGCTGTCCGAGAACAGGGCGGATGATTACAACCTGGCGCCGTTCTCCTACTTCAATGCGGTCTGCAGCGATCCACCGCTGATCATGCTGTCGCTGGGCAAGAAGCCGGATGGTGCGCCCAAGGATACCCGGATCAATATCGAGGCACGCCACTCTTTCGTGGTGCACATCGCCAGCTGTGACCAGATCGATGCACTGAATGCCAGCTCGGCGACCCTGCCGGCGGGTGAATCCGAGATTACCCATCTGGGGCTGGAGCTGGCGGAGTTTCCCGGCTCCCGGCTGCCCCGGCTGGCCGACTGCCGACTGGCGATGGCCTGTGAGCTGTATCAGGTGATGGAGTTGGGGCCGGTGCCCCAGGCGCTGATTTTCGGCCGCCTCACCCATCTCTATGCCGCGGATGATGTCGCAGAGCGGGACGCCAAGGGCCGGCTAAAGATTCACGCCGACCGCCTCAATCCCCTGGGTCGACTCGGGGCGCGGGAATATTTTGCCGGTGGCGAGATCATCACCCTCCCCCGGCCGGCCTGAGTGGCTGCAGAAAAGCGTTTGGCTGACGCTACAGTATCTACAGGCCGGATGTCGGTAGCACTGCCATCCGGCGGACCCAGACAGGTAATGGCAAGATGAAAGACCTACAGGCGCTGCGCGAGCGACTCTCCCGGCTGGATGTGGAACTGCTGGAGATGGTGGCGCGCCGCCAGGAGATCGTGGCCGAGATCGGCCGGGTCAAATCCTCGGCCGGCCGGGGGACGCGGGACTACGCCCGGGAAAAGGATGTGCTGGAACTGGCGAGGCGCACCGCCAGGCGGGTCGGGCTGGATGCGGATATCGGCGAGGAGATGTTCCGCCTGCTGATCCGCGCCTCGCTGGCGGCCCAGGAACTGGATAAGGTCTCTTCGCAGGGCTCGGGCAGCGGCAAGCGGGCACTGGTGATCGGCGGTTCCGGCCAGATGGGCCAGTGGTTTGTCCGTTTTCTCGACACCCAGGGCTACGCGGTGGAGATCTGTGACCCGCAACCGGCCCGCTCCGGCCACGTCCGCTTTGCTTCACTGGATGAGACGGGGCTGGAACATGACCTGATGGTGATTGCTGCACCCATACAGCAGACGGTGCGGTTGCTGGAACGGTTGGCCGAACGCAAACCGGGCGGCATCATTTTCGATATCAGCTCCCTGAAGGGGCCGCTGGCCGAGGCATTGGGCAGGCTGCGCGCGGCCGGCTGTCACGTCACCTCCATCCACCCCATGTTCGGCCCCGACACCGAACTGCTCTCCGGGCGCAATGTGGTGTTCGTCGACCTGGGCGACCCTGATGCCACGGCCGTGGTGCGGGCGCTGTTCGCCTCCACCATGGCGGAGCAGGTGAGCATGTCCCTGGACGGACATGACCGGGCCATGGCCTACGTGCTCGGCCTCTCCCATGCCGTCAATATTGCCTTTTTCAACGCCCTGTCCCAGAGCGGCGAGCAGGCGGAGGCTTTGGCAGCTCTCTCCAGCAGCACCTTCGATGCGCAGATGGATGTGGCCAGCCGGGTAGCGGAGGAGAATCCCTATCTCTATTTCGAGATCCAGTCCCTCAACGCCCACAGCCCGCGCGCCTTGGTGACGCTGCTGAATGCCGTCACCCAGGTGGCGGGACGGGTGCTGGATGGCGACGAACAGGGCTTTGTCGATCTGATGGCTCAGGGCAAGGCGTTCCTGGCCCGGCGGCCGGAAGACCGGCCCTGAACGGAAGCGCTGGAAAGTGGCTACAGGAGAGGCATGATGAGATTGAAAAGGGCGCTTCTGTTGGCTGTCGGCATCGGCCTGGCCGGCTATGCCGTCCTCAAGGTGACCCTCTATTATCAAGTCAAGACCGAGCTGAATCGGTTGACGGCCATGCTGGCGCCGTTTGCCGTGCTCAGCTACGACGCTATCGAGTCCGATCTGACGGGCAGTGTGGCGGTTACCGGTGTCCGTGTCACGCCGGTCGAAGCGCCGGTCGGTATCGGTATCGAGCGCATCGAGCTGCAGGGTGAAGGGACACGTTTTCTGCTCGGGCTGCTGCAGGGTTTCGACCCTGCCCGGCCACCCCGGCGCCTGCAGCTATCGATCAGCCGGCTGCAGGCGCCACTGGGCGGTGACTATCCACTGTTCTGGCGTCCGGCCGCGGCCGCCACCGTGCCCGATCTCTGCAGCCTCGCCGGCCTGTTTGGGCAGACCGAGATCGAGCGCCTGGGATTCCGCCAGCGGTTGGCGGATGCCCGGCTGCGTTATGATTATGACCCCCGCTCCGGAGCGTTGAGCCTGCTGGTGGGCTACACTCTGGATGGCCTGTCGGCGTTGAGTCTGGAGATGGCGCTGGCGAATATACTCCCGCCTGGCAGTGCCGTGTCAGGCGGCATGCCGACCTTGGAGCGGTTCTCGCTGCAATATCATATAGATCCCGGCTATATGCATCGGGCAATAGAGTACTGTGCCGATCAGGCGGGGCGGGATCCGGCGCTGTTTATTGAGGAGCTGTTTACTCCGGGGTCGGCCGATTTTGCGAATAGCCTCGGCTTTGTTCCGGGCCAGGACCTGCGCTCGGCATTACGCCGTCTGATCACTCAGCCTGGTGAACTGCTGCTTACCTCGGTGCCTGACAGCCGCTTCAGCCCCGCTGGACTGGCCCGGTACAAACCCCGGGAGCTGGTCGAGATGCTGGGGATCCGCTTAAGTGTCAACGACCAGCCGGTGGAGGATCTCAGCTTCACCCTGCCGGATGGCGATGCGGCCCTGTCCAGTCTGATCGGCGGGAATACCCCAGGTGTCACGGATGCCCGCGCAGGCGAAGGGGCGGCAACGGCAACGCCGGCCCCGCGGCCCCGGTTTGTCGTTACACCACTGAATCGGCTGCATCGCTATATCGGGCGAGACGTGCGGATCCATGGCGCTGCTGGGACAGTGTCCCAGCAGGGCATACTGATGTCGCTGCAGGATCGGCAACTGGAACTGGAGCAGCGTCTGTATGGCGGCAAGATGACGCTGTATATCCCGCTGGAAAAGATCCGTCGGGCCGAAGTGTTGCGCTGGGAGCAGGTAGAAGACGAGACAGGAGCCAGGTAAGCCGGTGCACAGCAGACTCTACTATGTTCATGACCCCATGTGCTCCTGGTGCTGGGCGTTCCGTCCGGTGATGGCACGCATCACCGAGGCCCTGCCGGCGGGTCTGCCGCTGATCCGCCTGCTGGGGGGGCTGGCACCGGACAGTGCTGAGCCGATGTCCAGAGCGTTGCAGGAGTATCTGCAGGAGACCTGGCGCACCATTGAGCGGCGGGTTCCGGACACCCGGTTCAATTTCGATTTCTGGACCCGCTGCCAACCGCGCCGCTCCACCTACCCGGCCTGCCGCGCGGTGATTGCCGCCCGCCTGCAGGCGGCGGGTTCAGAGCCGGCGATGATCCTGGCGATACAGCAGGCCTACTACCTGCGCGCCATGAACCCGTCGGATGACGATACCTTGATTGGCCTGGCCGGAGAGATCGGCCTGGATGGCGTGCGCTTTGCCCGGGATCTCAACGCTCCGGCCACCCAGGGGCAACTGGAGCAGGAGATTCTGCAGGGCCGGTCGATCGGTGCCGAGGGGTTTCCGTCCCTGATTCTGCAGCATCAGGGGCGTTATCAGCGCCTGGACTATGACTATCGTGATCCGGCGCCGGTGTTGGCACAACTGAACGGTTGGCTTGCGGAGAGTTGAGGCTTAGGCCGGTTTGCCGTGGGTGAATCGCTTCAGCCATCCGCCCCGGCATTCGCTCAGAAGCGCAACGCCTCGGCCGCGGCGGGATTGTCGATAAAGCGGTTGCGCGTCCCCTGATGTTTGGCGATCAGTGCGTTGCGTCGCCGCTCCTCGGCATCCGGCGGATCTTCCCGGTTCCACTTTTTCATCAATTCCCCCTGCCGCCGGTAGAGGGTCAGCCCGTAGGTTTCATGCATGTAAAGCATGGCGCGGGCGATGTTGCCCCGGCTGGCCGGACGCGGTTCAATGACCCGCTGGCGGCGATCGAATTCAAAGTCACACTGGCCGAACTCGCGTTTTTCGCCGGGAATTTCGGCAAACGGGAAGCTGCTGCGGATCTTGTTGATCTCGGCCAGCGCCGGGTAGAGGTTGTGCATGTCGGCCTCGATCCGGTTGAAGCGCTGGCTGGACTCGCGACACAGCTTGCGGCTGCGGCACCCCTCAGCCCGCATCGCCCAGGCCATCGGAAAAATGTGCTCGATATTGATGCTGCGGCCGTGGTAGGCGCCGAATTTCTCATCGCAATAGAGGGTTCGTCCGCCATCCGGGTAGATGCGCTGCCAGAACACCGGCAGGGCATCAAAATACTGCTTGAAGATCAGCTGCCCGTCGGCCCGGATCGGGCTCGTCAGCAGCAGTAGCAGCAGGCAGGGCAGGGTAAGTGTCGTTGGGAATCTAATCAATCGCATAGCCTTGATCTACAGCATCATGAAGGGGGGATGGCGGTGGACGGGCAGCCCGCCACGCCCACAGCCCGCGCCCGAGGCGGCGGCTCAGGAGTAGCTGATGTACTCCCGCAGGTAGGTGGCCTCGACGGTGATATCAGTCAACTGTGCCTTCACCAGGTCGCCGATGGAGATCATGCCGACTGGGACCCCGTCCTCCAGTACCGGCAGGTGTCGACAGCGGTGCTCGGTCATCAGGGTCATGGCTTCGTCAACGCTGGTGGAGGGGGTGACCACGATCAGTTTGCGGGTCATGGCATCATTCACGACGGCGCCCTGCAGATTACCCTTGCTGGAAGAGCAGAAGCGTAGAATATCCCGTTCAGTGGCAATGCCCTGAAGGGCCCCGTCCTCGGCCTTGACCAGCAGTGCGCCCACCTTGTGGTCACACATGGTGTTGATGGCATCCAGCAGGTCCAGGGTGGCGGGAACGGTGATGACGCCGCCCGGTTTTTTCTGTAATACATCATTCAATGTCATTACTGCATCCTCCTTTTGCTGGTGGTGGCGGCCGCCCCGGCTGGCTCGCCGGGTGCTGGACCGAACAGGTTCTAGTAAAACAGAAATCACCCAGCCGTGCGATGATTGTGCTGCATGGTATCCACCGCTGATTGGGGTTATAGTTGGCTAACATCCTGTAATAATTGAAATATTAAGCGATTTTACGGTTTTCAGGGGAGGAGGTTTATGGGATTGATACCGCCGCGCAAGGATCTGAACAGCTCTACCCTGGTGGGGATAGTCACCGGGATGGTGCTGATCGTTCTGTCGGTGCTGCTGTCGGCCGCAGAGCCGGGTATCTTTGTCAATGTTCCGGGCCTGCTGATTGTGATTGGCGGCACTATCGCGGCCACCTTCATCAGCTATCCCATGAAGGAGTTGCGCCAGGTCTATCGCAGTTTCCGCCTGATCTGGCGGCATCAGGAGCTGCCGGTGGATCGCGAGATCGAAGAGATCGTGCGGGTCTCCATCCTGCTCGGTCATGGCCGGCTCTCCGCGATCGAGGATGCCCTGGCGCGGATCCATAATCCCTTTCTGCGTACCGGCATTCAGCTGGTGATCGACCGCACCCCGCCCAGTGATATCGATGCCCTGCTGAAGTGGCGCATTTTCAAATTGCGCCGCCAGGAGTGGGGCGAGGCGCAGGTGTTCCGTTCCATGGCCACCTTTGCCCCCGCCTTCGGCATGGCCGGTACCCTGCTGGGGCTGGTCAACATGCTGCAGGCCATGGATGGGGCCGATTTCAGGGTGGTGGGACTCAATCTGGGCATTGCCCTGACCACCACCCTGTACGGCATCATCCTGGCCAACCTGCTGCTGAAGCCGGTGGCGATCAAGCTGGAGCGGCGTACCGAGCAGCGGGTGATGCTGATGTACATGGTGCTGGAAGGGATCAGCATGCTGGGACAGAAACGCAATCCCAGCTTCATCCGTGAAACTCTCAACTCCTTCGTGGCGCAATACGAGGATGAAATTCACTCACCCTCCCTGGAGGAGATCGAGCAGCGGGTGGAGGCGGAAACGGATGGCGTGGCGGTGGAAGATGGCCGGAGTGGACGCTGATGGAGCGTCGCCGTGCCCATCTGCCGCCACCGCCCCAGTGGGAGGATGAACCGCAGCCGGATGACATGGACGGTGGTTGGCTCATCATCTACCTGGATGTGATGACCCTGATGCTCTGCCTGTTCGTGGTGCTGCTCGCCTTTTCCAGCTATTCACAGGAGGAGTACCAGGCGCTGACCAAAACACTCTCCAGTCCCGTGGCGGTGCAGGGGCCAGTGGTGGCGCCGGTCGAGCCGCTGCTGCAGCGCCGGGAGCAGGCGGCGAGTGTGGACAGGCCGGCCGATGTGGAGGCGGAACAGCTGCAGGAACAGATTCGCAGCGCCCTGCTCAGTCAGGGGCTGCAGGAGGCGATCGAGGTCACGGTGTCAGCCAATCAGGTGAATATCCAGATCAGCGAACGTATCCTGTTTGAGCTGGGCCGGGCGGAGCTGACCGAGGAGGGGCGGGCGGTGCTGGTGAAGCTGGTGCCGCTGCTGTCGGTGGCCAGCGACCACGCCCTGTCGATCGAAGGGCATACCGATTCGACCCCGATTGCCAATGCCCGGTTTCCATCCAACTGGGAGCTTTCATCGCAGCGGGCCACCGGAGTGCTGCGTTTTCTGCTGACCCAGGGCGTGGCTGCCGGTCGCATGCGTGCCGTCGGCTATGCCGACACCCGACCACTGGCCGACAATAGCACCGCCGAGGGGCGGGCACGCAACCGGCGTGTGGTCCTGATACTGCAGCGTGCGGAGGAGTGAGGGGCGGCAGAAGCTGCGCACAGTCATCGCAAGGCAGGATGGCTGATCGGTGGGGTCGGCATTCAGTTGAAAAGGGTTCAGGCGAAGATGATCTTTGCTATATTTCCACAGAACATACAGTGCTGGCTCGGGCGCATGGGCGATGTCACGGTCGCGGATCGGGAAGCAGGTGCCGATTTTGCCTTCTCACTCTTTACAGTGGAAAACACCGGCTGCAAATAAATTAGCAATTATTAGGGATTACCATAAAAGAGCAGGGTTTTATTCAAAATAATGCAGCTAAATAAGCATTTAGCTGTTTATTTTTGATGGACTCGAACGTAATCTATGCGAAGCAATTAACATTTCGGCATGGTCTGGGGTTATCTCAGGCTGAGTATTTACCACCAACTGTGGAAGAGACTTATGAGCTACCAAGAGATCTATGCGCGTTCAATGGAAGATCCGGAGGGTTTTTGGGCAGAGCAGGCGGCCGCTATTGACTGGTACAAGCCATGGGACAAGGTGCTGGATGAGAGTCGCAAGCCGTTCTACCGCTGGTTTGCCGGCGGCGAGCTGAATACCTGCTACAACGCCCTGGATCGTCATGTTGAAAAGGGTCGTGCCGACCAGGCCGCATTGATCTACGACAGCCCCGTCACCGGGACTCAACAAAGCTTCACTTTCCGCGAGTTGCGCGATGCGGTGGCGCAATTCGCCGGCGTGTTGCGCGATCAGGGCGTGGCGAAGGGCGACCGGGTGATCGTCTACATGCCGATGATCCCCGAGGCTGCCATTGCCATGCTCGCCTGTGCCCGGCTGGGGGCCATCCACTCGGTGGTGTTTGGCGGCTTCGCCTCCAAGGAGCTGGCCACCCGCATCGATGATGCCAAGCCGAAGGTGATAGTTTCCGCCTCCTGCGGTATCGAAGGGAGCCGGGTGATCGAGTACAAGCCGCTGTTGGATGAAGCGATCGAGCTCTCCACCCATAAACCTGGCCATACCGTCATCTATCAGCGTCCCCAGGCCAGCGCCGCTATGCAGGCGGGGCGGGATGTGGACTGGGCCTCTGCGGTCGCCGCTGCGACCCCGGCCGATTGCGTGCCGGTGGCAGCCACCGATCCGCTCTATATCCTCTACACCTCCGGCACTACCGGCGTGCCCAAGGGTGTGGTGCGGGATAATGGCGGTCACGCCGTCGCCCTGCAGTGGAGCATGAAAAATATCTACGATATTGATCCAGGTGATGTGTTCTGGGCCGCCTCGGACGTCGGCTGGGTCGTGGGCCACTCCTACATCGTCTACGCGCCGCTGCTGCAGGGTGCCACGACCATTCTCTACGAGGGCAAGCCGATCGGCACTCCCGATCCGGGCGCCTTCTGGCGGGTCATCTCGGAGCACAAGGTGAAGGCCCTGTTTACCGCCCCGACCGCCTTCCGCGCCATCCGCCGCGAGGATCCGGAGGCGGAGTACCTGAAAAAGTACGACATGTCCTGCTTCAAGACGCTGTTTCTGGCCGGCGAGCGCTGCGACCCGGACACCTTGGAGTGGGCGCAGGAGAAGCTGGCGGTGCCGGTGATCGATCACTGGTGGCAGACCGAGACCGGTTGGGGCATCGCAGCCAACTGCCTCGGCATCGAGAAGCTGCCGGTGAAGCCGGGTTCGCCGACGGTCTGTGTGCCTGGCTATGACGTGCGTATCCTGGACGAGAACGGCAATGAGGAGGCGGCAGGCGAGATTGGTCGCATCATGGTCAAGCTGCCGATGCCGCCGGGCTGCCTGCCGACCCTGTGGCAGAACGACCAGCGCTTTGTCGACTCCTACCTGAGCGCCACCGACGGCTACTATCTGACCGGTGATGCCGGTTACAAGGATGCGGATGGTTATCTCTGGATCATGAGCCGCATTGACGACATCATCAACGTGGCGGGTCACCGGCTCTCCACCGGCGGCATGGAGGAGGTATTGGCCTCCCATCCCGATGTGGCCGAATGTGGTGTGATCGGCGCCGCCGATCAGTTGAAGGGTGAGCTGCCGGTCGGCCTGGTGGTGCTCAAGGCCGGCGCCAACCGTCCCGAAGGGGAGATTGTCGGCGAGCTGATCTCCCTGGTAAGGCAGAAGATCGGCCCGGTGGCCGCCTTCAAGAAGGTGGCGGTGGTGGATCGGCTGCCGAAGACCCGCTCCGGCAAGATCCTGCGCGGCACCATGAAGAAGATCGCCGATGGTGAAACGTACAAGATACCGGCCACCATCGATGACCCTGCCATCCTGGATGAAATCACCGAGGCGCTGATCCGCATCGGCTACCCCCAGAAGCACTGATCTTCAGCAGGTATTAAAGCGCGGGTGTCCGGTTACCTGGATCCTTGAGGGCGCGGTCTTTTGTGGGAGCGGATTTATCCGTGGGTATCGCGGCTGAAGCCGCTCCTACAGGGGTTTCCCAAGCCGGCTGCCGGATAGATGACCGGGACAGGGACAGCAAAGAGTCCCGGCAGGCACGACCTGCCGGTCGATCATGAAGTGGCGGCACACTGGGTCGCTGTTCAGGAGTTATTCGTATGGCCAACAAGTCAAAGCCAACCCTGGATGACTGGAAGCAACAGGCCGGAAAGGAGCTGCGGGGACGTCCCCTGGAGACGCTCAATTGGAAAACCCCGGAAGGGATCGAGATCAAGCCGCTGTATACCGCTGCCGACCTGCAGGGATTGAGGCATGTCGACAGCCTGCCGGGCTTCACCCCCTACCTGCGGGGGGCCCGCGCCACCATGTACACGGGACGTCCCTGGACCGTGCGCCAGTATGCCGGCTTCTCCACCGCCGAAGAGTCCAACGCCTTCTACAAGCGCAACCTGGCGGCCGGCCAGCAGGGGTTGTCGGTGGCGTTTGACCTGGCCACCCACCGCGGCTACGACTCCGACCACCCGCGGGTGGTCGGCGACGTGGGCAAGGCCGGCGTGGCCATCGACTCGGTGGAGGATATGAAAATCCTGTTCGACAGCATCCCGCTGGACCAGGTCTCGGTCTCCATGACCATGAACGGTGCGGTGCTGCCGGTGATGGCCAGTTACATCGTCGCCGCCGAGGAGCAGGGGGTGCCGCCGGAGAAGCTGGCCGGCACCCTGCAGAACGACATCCTCAAGGAGTTCATGGTGCGCAATACCTATATCTATCCACCGGAGCCGTCGATGCGCATCGTCGCCGATATCATCGGCTACACGGCGGAACATATGCCCAAGTTCAACTCCATCTCCATCTCCGGCTACCACATGCAGGAGGCCGGTTCGACCCTGGTGCAGGAGCTGGCGTTCACGATTGCCGACGGGCTTGAATACGTTCGCGCCGCCCTGGCCAAGGGGCTGGACGTGGACCGGTTCGCGCCCCGCCTCTCCTTCTTTTTCGCCATCGGCATGAACTTCTTTATGGAGGCGGCCAAACTGCGCGCCGCGCGCCTGCTCTGGTCGGAACTGATGGAGAAGCACTTCCAGCCAAAAGACGAGCGCTCCAAGATGCTGCGCACCCACTGCCAGACCTCCGGTGTCAGCCTGACCGCCAAGGATCCCTACAACAATGTCATGCGTACTACCATCGAGGCGCTGGCGGCGGTGCTGGGCGGTACCCAGTCGCTGCACACCAACGCCTTCGATGAGGCGCTGGCCCTGCCCACCGACAACTCCGCCCGCATCGCCCGCAACACCCAACTGGTGATCCAGGAGGAGACCGGCATCACCAAGGTGGTGGATCCACTGGCCGGCTCCTATTACGTGGAGAGCCTGACCAACGCCATGGTGGTGGAGGCGCGCAAGTTGATCGATGAGGTCGAGGCGTTGGGCGGCATGACCAAGGCGGTGGAGTCCGGCATGCCCAAGCTGCGCATCGAGGAGGCGGCGGCGCTGCGCCAGGCGCGTATCGATCGGGGTGAAGAGGTGATCGTCGGCGTCAATAAATACCAGCTGGCCGAGGAACCGGAGATCGACGTACTGGATATCGACAACAGCGCGGTGCGCGAGGCCCAGGTGGCGCGCCTGCAGCGGATTCGCGCCAGCCGTGATCCGGCGGCCCACCGGGCGGCCCTGGATGCCCTGACCGCCGCCGCGCGCGACGGCAGCGGCAATCTGCTGGCGCTGGCGGTGGATGCGGCCCGTGCCCGTGCCACGGTGGGCGAGATCTCCGATGCCCTGGAGTCGGTGTTTAATCGCCACAAGGCGATCACCCGTTCGGTCTCCGGCGTCTACGGTTCCGCCTACGCGGGAGATGAGGGATTCGACAGAATCAAGCAGGAGATCGCCGCCTTTGCCGAGGAGCAGGGGCGCCGGCCGCGCATGCTGGTGGTCAAGATGGGGCAGGACGGGCATGACCGGGGCGCCAAGGTGATCGCCACCGCCTATGCCGACCTCGGCTTCGATGTGGATATCGGTCCCATGTTCCAGACCCCGGAGGAGGCGGCCCGCCAGGCGGCGGAAAACGATGTGCACGTGGTGGGTGTCTCGTCCCTGGCGGCGGGCCACAAGACCCTGGTGCCGGCCCTGATCCAGGCGCTGAAGGATGAGGGCGCCGAGGATATCCTGGTGGTGTGCGGCGGGGTGATTCCGCCCAAGGATTACCCGTTGCTGCTGGAAATGGGCGTGGCGGCAGTGTACGGCCCCGGCACCAACATCCCGGCCTCGGCGGCGGAGATGCTGGCCCTGATCCGTCGCCGCCAGGATGGCTGAAGGTACTCGATAAAAAGGCTATGTGCCGGTGAGTTGTTGCCTGCCGGGAGGTGCTTTTGTAGGCGCGGATTTATCCGTGAATGTCGCGGCTGAAGCCGCTCCTACGGAAAGAAAGGGCCGTCCTGATCAATGTCGGCAAGCAACCGGGCGAGAGCCGGGAATAAACCCCTCCCCGTGTGGGAGAGGCGTCAGGTGGCAACGCCACCGTTCAAGCTTGAGGAGAGTTTCATGCAAGATATGATCAGGCGGCTCGATGAAAAACGTGCCGCGGCGGTGAATGGTGGTGGTGAAAAACGCATCGAGAGCCAGCATGCCAAGGGCAAACTGACCGCGCGTGAACGTATCGAACTGTTCCTGGATCCCGACTCGTTTGAAGAGTGGGATATGTTCGTCGAGCACGGCTGCACCGAGTTCGGCATGGAACAACAGAAGATACCGGGTGACGGTGTGGTGACCGGCTACGGCACCGTCAGTGGCCGCCTGGTGTTCGTGTTCAGTCAGGACTTCACCGTGTTTGGCGGCTCGCTCTCGGCGGCTCACGCGCAGAAGATCTGCAAGATCATGGATCATGCCATGAAGGTGGGCGCGCCGGTGATCGGCCTGAACGACTCGGGCGGCGCACGCATCCAGGAGGGGGTGGAGTCGCTGGCCGGTTATGCCGACGTGTTCCAGCGCAACGTGTTGGCCTCCGGCGTGGTGCCGCAGATCTCCATGATCATGGGACCCTGCGCCGGTGGCGCGGTCTACTCCCCCTCGATGACCGACTTTATCTTCATGGTCAAGGATACCTCTTACATGTTCGTCACCGGTCCGGATGTGGTGAAAACCGTGACCCACGAAACCGTGACTGCCGAACAGCTGGGCGGTGCGGTGACCCACACCACCAAGTCCGGCGTGGCCGATCTGGCATTCGAGAATGATGTGGAGGCGCTGCTGCTGCTGCGCCGCTTCGTCAACTTTCTGCCGGCCAACAACAAGGAGTTGCCGCCGGTCTGGCCGACCGATGATCCGGCGGATCGCAAGATTCCCTCTCTGGACACCCTGATTCCGGCCGATCCCAACAAGCCTTACGACATGATGGAGCTGATCACCAAGATGGTCGATGACAACGACTTCTTCCAGACCCAGCCCGATTATGCCGCCAATATCATCACCGGCTTTGGCCGCATGCAGGGATCGACTATCGGTATCGTGGCCAACCAGCCGATGGTGCTGGCCGGCTGTCTGGATATCGATTCGTCGAAGAAGGCGGCGCGCTTCGTCCGCTTCTGCGACGCCTTCAATATCCCGGTGGTCACCCTGGTGGACGTGCCAGGTTTCCTGCCGGGCACCAGCCAGGAGTACGGCGGTATTATCAAACACGGCGCCAAGCTGCTGTATGCCTATGCCGAGGCGACCGTACCCAAGATCACCGTGATTACCCGCAAGGCCTATGGTGGCGCCTATGACGTGATGGCCTCCAAGCACCTGCGCGGCGATGTGAACCTGGCCTGGCCGACCGCCGAGATCGCCGTGATGGGGCCGAAGGGGGCGGTGGAGATCATTTTCCGCCAGGATCTGGGCAATCAGGAGAAGATCGCCGTCCGCACGGAGGCGTACCGCGAGCGTTTCGCCAACCCCTTTGTCGCCGGCAGCAAGGGCTTCATCGACGACGTGATCATGCCGCACAACACCCGCAAGCGCATCTGCCGCTCGCTGGCCATGCTGAAGCACAAGGAGCTGGAGAACCCCTGGCGCAAGCACGGCAACATTCCGCTGTAGCGGGGCTGATTTAATAGAGGCTAAGGAGAGCCGCGAATGGATTGATGAGAAAATCCGCTTGATTGTTGGGGCGGCATTTGAGGTTTCCAATCAGCTTGGCTGTGGTTTTCTTGAGAAGGTGTACGAGAGAGCCTTGCTAGTGGAGCTGAATGGCAGAGGGATGGTTGTAGAACAACAGATAGGCTTGCCGGTTTACTACAAAGGCAAACAGGTGGGTGACTTTGTTGCGGATTTGATGGTTGAACAGCGGATTTTGGTCGAGCTGAAATGTGTTGATGCCCTGGGCAATATTCATACGGCGCAATGCATCAACTATCTGAAGGCGAGTGGCCTTAAAGTTTTCCTGCTGGTCAATTTCCAGCATCCCAGGCTGCAATGGAAGAAGCTGGTCAATAATCTTTAACCTATGCGCGTTTATTCGCGTTCATTCGCGGCTAATAACACAGAGAATTAAACAATGTTTGAAAAGATACTGATAGCTAACCGAGGTGAGATCGCCTGCCGGGTGATCAAAAGTGCCCGCAAGATGGGCATCAGGACCGTGGCGGTCTACTCGGATGCCGACCGCGAGGCGCTGCATGTCAAGATGGCGGATGAGGCGGTGCATATCGGTCCCTCTCCCTCGTCCGAGAGCTACCTGGTGATGGAACGCATCATCCAGGCGTGCCGAGATACCGGCGCCCAGGCGGTGCATCCGGGATACGGTTTCCTGTCGGAGAACTCGGCTTTCTGCGAGGCGCTGGAGAAAGAGGGTATCGCCTTCATCGGACCGGCCACCCTGGCGATCAACAGCATGGGCGACAAGATCACCTCCAAGAACCTGGCGGAGCAGGCCGGGGTCAATGTGATTCCGGGGTTTACCGACGTGGTGCGGGATGCGGAGCATGCGGTGGAGATCTCCAACGGGATCGGTTATCCGGTGATGCTGAAGGCCTCCGCCGGCGGTGGTGGCAAGGGCATGCGGGTGGCCTGGAACGAGGCGGAGTGCCGCGACGGCTTCGAGCGCGCCACCAACGAGGCCCGTTCCAGCTTTGGCGACGATCGGGTGTTCATCGAGAAATTCATCGAGGAACCGCGCCATATCGAGATCCAGGTGATGGCCGACACCCATGGCAACGTGATCTATCTGGGCGAGCGCGAGTGCTCCATCCAGCGGCGTCACCAGAAGGTGATCGAGGAGGCCCCCTCCCCGTTTATCGACGAGGCGACCCGCAAACAGATGGGCGAGCAGGCGGTGCGGCTGGCCCGGGCGGTACAGTATCGCTCGGCGGGAACCGTGGAGTTCATTGTCGACGCCCAGCGCAACTTCTACTTTCTGGAGATGAATACCCGGCTGCAGGTGGAGCATCCGGTGACCGAGCTGGTGACCGGCCAGGATCTGGTGGAACTGATGATCCGGGTCGCCAATGGTGAGGAGCTGCCGCTTAAACAGGAGGATGTAAAACTGACCGGCTGGGCCATGGAGTCGCGGGTCTATGCGGAAGATCCGTTCCGCAACTTCCTCCCCTCCATCGGCCGCCTGGTGAAGTACGAACCACCGGTGGGTGACAACGTGCGGGTGGATACCGGTGTCTATGAGGGTGGCGAGGTCTCCATGTTCTATGACCCGATGATCGCCAAGCTGATCACCTACGGCGCCAATCGCAATGAGGCGATCCTGCGGATGCAGGATGCCCTGGATGCCTACTGCATCCGTGGTGTGCAGCACAATATCAGCTTCCTCAACGCCCTGATGGTGCATCCGCGCTTTATCGAGGGTCGGCTCACCACCAACTTTATCGCCGAGGAGTATCCGGATGGCTTTGATCCCTCCTGTGTGCCCCAGGACGACCCCGCCAAGGTGGTGGTGATCGCGGCCATGATCCATCGCCAGTACATGGATCGTGCGGCCCGGCTCAGTGGCCAGCTGCGCGGCCATGAACGCCGGGTTCACGACGAGTGGGTGGTGGTGTTGAACGGTGAACAGCATCATGTGGACGTGACGCCGGTGGATGGCGGTTATCAGGTGGAGTATGCCGGCAACCGCTATGCGGTGACTACGGAATGGGCGCTGGGTCAGCCGCTGTTGCACGGCACCATCAATGGCCAGTCGGTCTGCTTCCAGGTGGAGCGCAAGGGCCTCTGGCTACGGCTGTTCCACCGCGGCAACCAGACCGATGCCCTGGTGCTGACACCCCGTGCGGCGGAACTGCATGCCCTGATGCCGGAGAAGGAGGCGCCGGATCTCTCCAAATTCCTGCTCTCCCCCATGCCCGGACTGCTGGTCAAGGTCTCGGTCAGCGAGGGCCAGGAGGTGAAGGCGGGTGAGGAGCTGGCGGTGATCGAGGCGATGAAGATGGAGAATGTACTGCGTGCCGGTCAGGATGCCACGGTCGCCAGTATCAAGGCGGAGGCCGGTGACAGCCTGAAAGTGGACCAGGTCATCATCGAGTTCGAGTGAGTCTATAAAGGGCAGGATTATTAGCCGCGAATGAACGCGAATAAACCTGAAAACCTTATTTCAGCCGCTAAGAACGGAAAGAACGCCAAGGAAAACAACGATTAGAATTCACCCGACTCTCCGCCCGGCGGGCTGGAGCGAAAATGAAGGTAAGCCATAGTGTTTCTTTGTGCACTTTGCGTTCTTCGCGGTTAAATTGAGGAATTCAGAATAAGCAGGGTGTCTCCCGGTGGTCGGTCCAGATGTCGGGTCCGCCCGCAAGACTGAACGCAAGGCTCTCGAATTCAGGGTCGGGATACCGGCATTCATTCACGGCTTAATATCCAGAGGTCAGGTACGCAATTTCGCATGATGGATACCGAACAACTGAGTGAGCAACTGGCCGGGCAGCTACTGGCGGGCAACCGCAGGGCGCTGGCACGCGCCATCACCTTGGTGGAGTCGACCCGCCCGGAACACCGGCTGCAGGCCAGTGCCCTGCTGGAACGGCTCACGCCCCATGCCGGCAACTCCATCCGCATCGGTATCAGCGGGGTGCCGGGGGCGGGCAAATCTACCTTCATCGAGGCGGTCGGGCTGCATATCCTGGCGCAGGGACACAAGCTGGCGGTGCTGGCAGTGGACCCCTCCTCGGCCATCAGCGGGGGGTCGATACTGGGCGACAAGACGCGCATGGAGGAGCTGTCCCGGGCTCGCGACGCCTTTATCCGGCCTTCCCCGGCGGGCAGGACCCTGGGTGGTGTCACCCGGCGCACCCGGGAGAGCCTGCTGCTGTGTGAAGCGGCCGGGTTTGATGTGGTGATTGTGGAGACCGTGGGGGTGGGTCAGTCAGAGACCGCCGTGGCGGATATGACCGACATGTTCCTGCTGCTGCTGTTGCCGGGCGGTGGCGACGATCTGCAGGGGATCAAACGCGGTATCATGGAGCTGGCCGATCTGGTGCTGGTGAACAAGGCGGACGGGGAGATGGTGGCGGTCGCCAATCACTCTGCCAGTGATTATATTCATGCCCTGAAACTGCTGCACCCCCGCACCCGCGACTGGCAGGTGCCGGTGAAGACCTGCTCGGCCCTGGAGGGGCACGGCATCGCCGAGGCGTGGGAGGCGGTGTGCCGTTATCGAGAACTGCTGACCGCCAGCGGCGAACTGGCCCGGCGGCGCGCCCAGCAAGCCAAGTCCTGGATGTGGGCCGAGACGGCGGAGAATCTGCTCGGCGCATTGCGCGAGGATGCCCGGGTAGCACGCCTGATCCCCCAACTGGAGCAGGCGGTGACTGCCGGCACCCTGCCCCCGACCCTGGCCGCCGCCCAGCTACTGAAGACCTTTTTGGGCGCTGAGCGGTTGCCCGATTGAAGGTTTGGCCCCAGCATCGACCCATGAGGTGATACAAATGATCGGAAAACTGAATCACGTGGCCATTGTGGTGCCGGACCTTGCGGCCGGAACGGCCATCTATCGGGACACCCTGGGGGCCAAAGTCTCCGCGCCCCTGGCGCTGCCCGCGCACGGCGTCACCACCGTGTTCGTGGAACTGCCCAATACCAAGATCGAACTGCTTCATCCGCTGGGCGAAAACTCCCCCATTGCCAAATACCTGGAGAAGAACCCGGGCGGTGGTGTGCACCATGTCTGCTATGAGGTGGCGGATATCCAGGCGGCGGCGGCCAGGATGGAAGCAGCCGGGGCGCGGGTGCTGGGAGAGATCAAGATCGGTGCCCACAACAAGCCGGTACTGTTTCTGCACCCGAAGGATTTCTGTGGCACCCTGGTGGAACTGGAGCAGGCGTAGACGCAGACAATAGCCTTGCCCGGAGTGCCTGACTCATCGATACTTGCCCCTGCTACAGGCAAATCAAGGTTAACAATGGCTACCATCGATCAGCTTTTTGACTATAACGCCGAATGGGCCGCCAAGATCAAGGCGGAAGATCCCCTGTTTTTTGACAAGTTGTCGAAACAGCAGTCACCGGAATATCTCTGGATCGGCTGCTCCGACAGCCGGGTGCCGGCCAATCAGATTACCGGCCTGCTGCCCGGTGAGATTTTCGTCCATCGCAATGTGGCCAACATGGTGGTGCATACCGATCTGAATTGCCTCACGGTGGTGCAGTACGCGGTGGATGTGCTGAAGGTGAAACATATTATCGTTTGTGGCCATTACGGCTGTGGCGGTGTCGCGGCCGCGGTGCAGAACAAGCCCCTGGGTCTGATCGACAACTGGATCCGCAACATCAAGGATGTCTATTTCCGGCATCAGGAGCGGTTTGAAGCCTGTGTCGACCAGGAGGAGCGGGTGGATATCCTGTGCGAGCTGAATGTGATCGAGCAGGTGGCCAACCTGACCCGCACCACCATTGTCCAGGACGCCTGGAGCCGGCGTCAGCCACTTTCGGTGCACGGTTGGATCTACAGTATCCGGGACGGCATTCTGCGGGATCTGGATGTCAGCTATGATGCGGCGGGACAACTCCCGGCGGTGTACCGTCACACACCGGGGAAACCGGTGTGAAACAGCGTCTTGCACTGCTCGAACAGACCCTGCACCGCGAAGTGCCCCTGACCCGCACCATGGGTGTGCGGGTGGAGGAGCATGATGGGCGGGAACTGCTGTTTCTGGCCGACTTCGAGCCCAATATCAATATCCACGGCACCGCCTTCGGCGGCAGCCTCTACAGCATCTGCGCGGTAGTCTGCTGGGGGATGCTGCACCTCAAGTATGAGGATGAGGGGCTGCAGGCCCACAGCGTGCTGGGGGATGCCAGTATCAGCTACCGTCTGCCGGTGCGGGGTGAAATCAAGGCACGCTGCCGCCTGCCGGAGGATGGCAGCTATGAAACCTTCATCGAAAACCTGCGCGCCGGCAGGCGCAGCCGCATCGAGCTGACCGCGGAGATCCTCACCGAGCGTGGCGTGGCGGTGCGCTTCATTGGCAGTTACTCGGCCACTACCTGAGCCGCCAGCCGGGACGCCGTTGCACCTGTCGTCCCGGCAATTCGCCAATCTCCCTGGCACTCGAGTTATCCTGATTCCAGATCGGCCTATAGTTCAGAGAGCTTGCGACAGGCCCTGTTGACTGCGGCCTTGTGGAAGAGCGAATTAAGGATGATTAGGTTTTGCCGCTAACCTGTTATTGCGTGGATCGCCCTCGGGCAGGCGGTTGCGACAGGCTGACAGGTAAATCGGACCCGGGGTATAGGCAAAGCCAATGAGCAAGCTGCAGAATCTGAATGAGGATATCTCCGCCAGTGAAAGTGCACTGCACCCGGTGCTGGTGGCCTTATTGCAGATCAGGTTGAGCAATCGTGCTTTACGTGACTGTATGCAGGAGGCCCTGCGGATTATCCTGACCGCCCCCTTCTCCGAACTGCTCCCCTCCGGCGCCATTTTTCTGGCCAGCCGTGAGACAAGGGAGCTTCAGTTGCTGGTCCACGAAAATTTTGCTGAGCCGCTGCATACCCTCTGTGCCCGGGTACCTTTTGGTCACTGTTTGTGTGGTCGTGCAGCAGTCGAGCGACAGATTATGCATGCCGCGTGCGTCGATGAGCGGCACGAGATCCTGTTCGACGGTATCCAGCCCCACGGCCACTACAATGTGCCGATCCTCTCCGGTGCAAGGGTGCTGGGAGTGATGGTGCTCTACCTGCCTCATGGCTATCGGCGGGACGAGGGGGAGGTACGTTTCCTGGAGACAGCCGCCCTGGTGCTGACCTCGATTATCGAGCGCAAGCGCTTTGAGGAGCAGCAGGAGAGCCACTACCAGAGTCTGATCGAAAACCTGCCGCAGCGCATCTTCTACAAGGATCCGGGCCTGCGCTATGTCTCCTGCAACCGTCTCTATGCCAAGGATCTGGAAATTCAATCGGGGGATATTAGCGGCCGCTGCGACAGCGATTTCTACAGCCCCGAGTTGGCGGAGCAGTTTGCCCGCGAGGACCGCTGGGTGATGGAGAGCGGCAAGACCATCGAGAAGGATGTGATCCGCACCTATCGGGGGTATGAGTCCTCCTACCACCTGCTAAAGGCGCCGCTGCGTGGCCCGGGCGGTCTGATTTTTGGCGTCTTTGGCATGTACTGGGACAACTCCGAGGAGAAGCGCTCGGAGGCGGCCCTGAAGGAGAGCGAGGAGAAGTTCTCGGCCATGGCCAATTCGGCCCAGGATGCCATTGTCATGGTCAACCAGGATGAGGAGGTGATCTTCTGGAACATGGCCTCGGAGAGCATGTTCGGCTTCCAGGTGGAGGATATTGTCGGTCAACGTCTGGATGACTGGATCGAACCGGGCGAGAGCCGGGACGAGTTTGCACGCCTGGTGGCCGGCCTGACCCGGTCCCGGGGTGAGCATGTGGCCGGCCGCACGGTGGAGCTGACCGCTCTGCGGCGGGGTGCGGAGCCATTTCCTATAGAACTGTCGATCTCCGCTCTGCAGCTCAAGGGGCAGTGGCATGCGATCGGCATCATCCGCGATATCTCGGAGCGGAAAAAGGCGGAACAGCAGCGCCAGCTGATGGAGGTGCAACTGCGCCAGGCGCAGAAGCTGGAGTCGATTGGACAACTGGCGGCCGGTATCTCCCATGAGATCAATACACCGACCCAGTTTGTCGGTGACAACACCCAGTTCCTGAAAGAGGTGATTGTCGATCTGGAAGCGCTGATCGGGGAGTACCGGCAATTGGTCGCGGGAGTTGAGTCGGGGACCGATCTGTCAGCTCTTGTTCAACGGATTCGGAAGAAGGAGGAAGAGATTGATTTAGGCTTTCTGCGTGAGGAGATACCGAGGGCTATCGATCAGTCGCTTGAAGGGGTGGGCCGAATCAGCAAGATCGTCCGGGCGATGAAGGAGTTCTCCCATCCCGGGGCGGCGGGCATGGTGGAAACCGATATCAACCGGGCGATCATCACCACGCTGGAGGTCTCCCGCAACGAGTGGAAGTATGTAGCCGAACCCCGTCTCGACCTGGCGGAGCATCTGCCGAAAATCCTCTGCGCGCCCGATCAACTCAATCAGGTATTCCTGAATCTGGTCGTCAACGCCGCCCATGCGATTGCCGATGTTATTGAGCAGGGTGACACTCGCAGAGGCACCATTGATATCTCGACGCGCCTGCTGGGCGATCAGATCGAGATCCGGGTGAGCGACAGCGGAACCGGCGTGCCGGCAGGGATAAAGGAGCGTATTTTTGACCCCTTCTTTACCACCAAGGCGGCGGGCAAGGGTACCGGGCAGGGGCTCTGCATCGCCTATACTACGGTTGTTGAACACCATCACGGTAGCCTTCGGGTGGAGGATAACCCCTCCGGTGGAGCGGTATTCGTGGTGCTGTTGCCGGTGGATGGCACGGAACGGGTGGGTGACATGGCGTCCCTGTCCTAGCCGGACAGGGACATTGAAATGAAAAGCAGGATTCTCTTTGTAGACGACGAGCAGCATCTGCTGGATGGCCTGAAAAGATCACTCAGAAGCCAGCGCAATGTCTGGGAGATGAGCTTCACAACTTCCGGCGAGGAGGCGGTCCGCCTGACGCATGGCCAGCACTTCGATGTGGTGGTCACGGACATGCGCATGCCCGGCATGAACGGGGCGGAACTGCTGGAGCGACTTTCCGAAAATTATCCGGATATGATCCGGCTGATCCTGTCCGGACACTCAGATGAGACGCTGATTCTCAAGGCGGTGCCCTACGCCCACCAGTTTCTCGCCAAACCCTGCGATGCGGAGGTGATCAAGCATGTCATTACCCGTTCACTCAAGCTGAAGGCACTGGTGGAGGACAGCCGCATGCAGACGCTGGTATCGCAGATTCGCTCATTGCCGACGCTGCCGGAGCTTTATGTGGAGCTGACCGATCTGCTGAATTCGGATCGGGTCTCGGTGCAGAAGGTGGGTGAGCTGATCGGCAAGGATCCGGCGATGGCCTCGAAGATCCTGCAGATGGTCAACTCGGCCTTTTTCGGTATCGGCCATCACATCTCCAGTCCGCAGCATGCCGCCACCTTGCTGGGTACCGAAACCCTGCGGGGACTGGTACTCTCCGCGGGTATTTTTATTCAATTTGATGCCAAGGTGTTGAATATCGGAGATTTCACGCTCGAGGCGCTGCACCGCCACAGCCTGCAGGTGTCGGGCCTGGCCAGGGCCATTGCCGAATCCATGGGGGCCGACAAACAGGTGGTGGAGGATTCCCTGCTGGCGGGGCTGCTGCACGACATCGGCAAGCTGATCCTGGTACAGAGCCTGCCAAATGAATACCGGGATTTTTTCGATAAAATTCATGATTGCCACGCCGAACTGCTGGAAGCGGAGCGTTCCGTGTTCCATGTCGATCATGGGCGGGTGGGCGCCTATCTGCTGGGTCTGTGGGCATTACCCGACAGCCTGGTGGAGGCGGTTGCCTACCACCACGAGCCGCACTTGTCCGAACATTTCGGTTTTTCACCGCTGCTGGCGGTGCACGTGGCGGATGTCCTGACCTCGGCCCATTCCACTGATGCGGCCGTGATACCGGCAGGCCTGGATATGAACTACCTGGAGGCATCCGGGGTGGCGGGCCGGCTGGATGAGTGGCGCGCCCTGCATGGCGCACTGTTGGGGGAGGCCGGATGATGGCCGCGCGGCTACTGTTTGTCGATGATGAAGAGAATATCCTGAATGGCATCAAACGCCAGCTCAGGAAACAGTATGAGATAACCACCGCCTTGAGCGGTACCGAGGCGCTGGATGCAATCAGGGGGGGCGAGGAGTTTGCCGTGATCGTCTCCGACATGCGCATGCCGGAGATGGATGGTGTTGAGTTTCTGCATCGGGCCCGGGAGCTTTCGCCCGACAGCGTGCGGCTGATGCTGACCGGCAATGCCGACCAGCAGACTGCCATCGATGCCGTCAACCGGGGCGCAGTGTTCCGTTTCATGAACAAGCCCTGTCCGGTCGCGCTGCTGGTGGAGAGTGTGGAGGCGGCCCTGGAACAGTATCGCCTGATCAAGTCCGAGCAGGAACTGCTGGAGGGCACGGTCAACGGCTCCATCAAGCTGCTGACCGATATCCTGTCGATGGTAGCGCCGGAAACCTTCGGCAAATTGGCAGAGCTTCGGGAGCTGGCGCGGGAGATCGCCCGTGCCATGCGCCTGATGTCTACCTGGGATATCGAGATGGCGGCTATGTTCTCCAAGATCGCCTACGTCACCCTGCCGCCCCAGACCCTGGCCAGGGTGCGTGCATCCAAGTCGCTGGAACCCGCCGAGCAGTTGGTCATCGAGCGGTTGCCTGAGACCAGCAGTAAGCTGGTGGCCAATATCCCCCGCCTGGAGCGGGTAGCCCGGATTATTCTCTACCAGCTGAAGAATTTCGATGGCAGCGGGTTTCCCAAGGATATGCTGGCAGGGGAGGATATTCCCCTGGAAAGCCGCATACTCAAGGTGCTGCATGACCTGTCGGCGCATGGGGAGAGCGGGCTGCCAACCGGTATTGCGCTAAAGCAGATGGAAGGGAAGCCTGGGCGGTATGACCCCAAGGTGCTGCAGACGGTGGGCTGGTTTTTCATGGTCGCGAAAGAGGGGGAGAAGCTGCTGCCGCCGATTTATGTGACAGTGGCAGGCCTGACACCGGGTGCGATAGTGGTCAACCCGGTGGAGACGGTGGAGGGGCACACTTTGATTACCGCCGGCCAGAAGCTGACCGAGGCCCTGCTCCAGCGGCTGGTCAACTATCATCATGTGCACCGGGTCAGGGAGCCGATCAAGATCGCTATGCCGGCACAAGCCTGACCGATTGGACGCCGCCCCCCCTGTGGGGGCATGCGGTTCGTTTCACGACCGCATTTTGAAAGGCCAGTCATAGGGTGCCCTATGGTTCTCGAACATCGCTGGCGAAGAGGGTGGTGGTGGCATGGCCTGGACGGAGCCGGTCGAACACTACGCTTCCGGGTCCAGCAGGATACCCTTGTCAAACAGCGGGCTCGGTTTGCTCAGCAGGTAGCCCTGGGCGTAGTTGACGCCGATCTCATGCAGTTGGTGATGGATGTCTTCATTCTCCACGAATTCCGCGATAGTCTGTTTCCCCATGATCTGGCCCATGTCGTTGATCGACTTGACCAGGGTCCAGTCGATAATGTTGCGATCGATGTGGCGCACAAACATACCGTTGATCTTGAGAAAGTCCACCGGCAGGGTGCGCAGATAGGCAAACGAGGTGGGTCCGATGCCAAAATCATCCAGGGAGAAGCGGATACCTGTCGCTTTCAGGATCTGCATAAAGTTGATTGCCGCATCCAGGTGGGCGATGGCGGCGGTTTCGGTGATTTCAAAACAGATTTTCCCTGGAGGTACCGCTGATTTGGCCAGGGCCTTGTGGATAAAGTCGGGCATCTCCTCGTCACACAGGGAGAGCCCGGAAAGGTTGATGGAACAGAATGAGAGCGCATGCAGCTGATCCGGGTGGTCGCTGAGCCAGTCCAGGGTGTTCAAGATCACCCAGCGGTCGATCTGGGGTGACAGGTGATAATGTTCCGCTGCCGGTAGAAACTCCCTGGGCGAGATGGTTTTGCCGTCGTCCCCCTCCATGCGCAGCAGGATTTCATACTGCTCGCCCTCGTGTTCAACCGGGTCGACCGATGTGATGGTCTGGTAATAGAGGCGGAAGCGGTTTTCACCCATCGCCCGGTTGATACGGCTGATCCACTGCTGTTCAGTGAGTCGCCGGGTGAGTTGGGCATCCCCCGCGGCGCTGACGTGTATCCGGTTTTGGCCCTGATCCTTGGCGACATTGCAGGCGGTTTCTGCGGCACTGAACAGGGCGGTGACGCTATCACTTTCGTGGTTGATCGGTACCAGGCCGATACTTACGCTCAAGGTATAGCGGTGGGTTTCCCAATGGAAAACGAAGGCCTGCATCTGCTGGTGCATTTTCTGCACGATCTGCCGGCCATCCTCCAGGCTGCACTCCTTCAGTATCAAACCGAACTGGTCACTACCCAGGCGGGCGACGATATCGCCACTGCGCCGGTGACGGGAGAGCAGTGCCCCCAGTTGGCGCAGCAACTCATTACCGGCGGTATGGCCGCAGCTGTCATTGATACGGCGGAAGTCGTCGATGTCGATAAAGCAGAACAGATGTTCACGCCCCTCCTGTCTGGCCGATTTCAGGGCGTCCGCCAGCTGTCGCTCAAAGGCACCGCGGTTGGTCAGCCCCGTGAGGATGGATAACTCGTCATCGACCGGCAGAATAGGTTCAGTCACGGGATTTGGCCCTTTGGAGTAAAGATCACCGTTTTCAACAGATGCCGGGCATGGCGCCGGTTCAGCGGAATGCTGTCCCATCCCTGATGCCACGCTTCACGTCTGCAATTGGTTGATCAGAAGTATAGAAAGAATGGAGGGCCGTGTTTGTGGATGGGCTCCGATTGGCGCTGATTGCCCGATGACCGGTGGTGCTGGTGCAAAATTGCCCGGCTGCATGGGCAGCCGGGCAGTCAGTGTCCCGGTTAGGCAGCGCCGGCCGCGGCGGCGCGGATGGTGGCGAGATTGATGGCGGGAATGTAGTCCGGACGGGGAGTGGCGCGGCGGGTGAATTTCTTGATGATCCCCTCCAGGTTCGGCCGCTTCTCCGTGGGACCTTCGCCAGTGCCGATGCCGCCACCGAACTCGACAAACAGGTTGATGCCGTCATCCAGCGCACTCTGCATGCAGCCGACCCAGTTGACCGGGTGGAACAGCTGGAAGAAGAGCCGTGACTTGATGGTTTCGGCGTCGGTCTCATGGAACCCCCCGGTGTAGTTGGAGAGCACTTTCAGCCTCGCCTCGGAGAACGTTGCCTCGGCCAGCGCCTCGCGGAAGCGGCGGGCCGCCTCCACCATGTAGTAGGTGTGGAACGCCCCCTCGGTCTTCAGTCGCACCGCCTTCTTGTTCGGCAGCTGATCGGCCATCTCCGCCGCCAGGGCGTCCAGATCGGCGCCGGCGCCACCGACCACGGTCTGGTCCGGCAGGTTGAGCCCGGCAATGCCGCAGAAATGCCTGTCGGCCAGGGGGCGGGCGGTCTCCAGATCCACCGTGAGCGCCGCCATTTCGCCCTCGCCGAAATCGCCCATCAGCTCACCGCGTTTGGCGACCAGGCGCAGCGCATCCGTAAAGCTCAGGACCCCGGCCGTCACCAGGGCGCTGTACTCGCCCAGGCTGTGGCCGGCGGCGGCCAGCGGCTGCAGCGGTGTTTCCGCCAGCTCCCGGTAGACCGTCAGGCAGGCGATCTGGTGGGTCAGCAATACCGGCTGGGTGAAGCGGGTGAGGTTGATCCGGTCATCCGGATTCTCGGCCGAGAGCTTTGCCATGTCGTAACCCAGTACCTCACTGGCTTGTTCATAGATCTGGCGGGCAGAGGCGAACTCGGCGCAGAGATCGCTGCCGATGCCGGTATATTGTGAACCCTGACCGGGGAAAATAAAGAGGGTGCGTCGTTCAGTTTCAGACATGGTGCTTCTCTATTGGATAAAAATGCGAGCGGGAAGGATAGACATTTCCGCCAACCAGGACAAGCGTAGCCCTTGCTCCCGGCGGGGGTTCGGGTAGGATGGGCCCTGAAGCACACGGGGTTCGGATACGGGGACGCCGCCTCCCGTGGCGTTATTCGGCCAGCCGTTGTTTCCGGTCCTTCTATTGATATCCCCCGGCAGATAAGGCCCATGAGTTCCAGACCACACAATCCGCTACGTTCCGTACTCTATGCCCCGGGCTCAAACGGCCGGGCGCTGGAGAAGGCCCGTGCCCTGCCGATCGACGCACTGATCCTGGACCTGGAGGATGCGGTTTCCCCGGATGCCAAGGCGGCGGCGCGGGATACGGTGGCCGGTGTGCTGGGCGAAGGCGGTTATGGTTATCGCCGGAAGATCGTGCGTATCAATGGCCTGGATACCCCCTGGGGCGCGGTCGATATTAGGGCCGTGGCACGGGCGGGTGCCGATGCGATCCTGCTGCCCAAGGTGGAGAGCCCGCAGATGGTTCTGGATGCCATCGCGGCGCTGGATGGAGCGGGCGGCCCGGCCGATCTGCCGCTCTGGATCATGGCGGAGACGCCACGCGGAATCCTGGGGATCGAGCGTATTGCCGCGGCCCATCCGCGTCTGCAGGTGATTGTGATGGGGACCTCCGACCTGGCCAAGGAGCTGAGGGTCCGGCACACCCCGGGCCGCGAGGGCCTGCTGGTCGCGCTGGGCCGCTGCCTGCTGGCGGCCCGCGCCCAGGGCCTGGAGATCCTGGACGGGGTCTATCTGGATCTGCAGGACGAACCCGGCTTCGCGGCCGCCTGTGAACAGGGCCGGGACCTGGGCTTCGATGGCAAGACTCTGATTCATCCGCGGCAGATTGAACCGGCCAACCGGGTATTCGGTATCAGTGAGGAGGCGCTGCAGCAGGCGCAGCGGATCATCACCGCCTGGCGTGCGGCGCAGCAGGCGGGGAGCGGTGTCTGCGTGGTGGCGGGGCGTCTGGTGGAGCATCTGCATGTGGAAGAGGCAAAGCGGGTGCTTGCCATGCATCGGGCGATCCATGAGCGCGCCTGATGTGGAGCGGCTCAGGCAGCGGTTGCTGGCGCGTCAGGCCGAGTTGTTGACGGTCGCCGACACGACCGCAGCCGCGGCGGATACCGTCGAGCTGGATCAGACCCGGGTCGGCCGCCTGTCGCGCATGGATGCCCTGCAGCAGCAGGCCATGTCTCAGGAGCACCAACGTCGCCAAACGTTGGAGCTGCGGCGGATTGTCGCAGCGTTGAGCCGCATCAAGGAAGAGACCTATGGATATTGTATAGAGTGTGACGAGCCGATAGCAGAGAGCCGTCTGGCGTTCGACCCGGCCGTCCTGCTCTGTATCCGTTGTGCCAGTGAACGGGAAAGGGAGCGCGACTGAGTGTCTCCAGACCGATAATCAGAGGAGTCGTATCGATGAGTTGCAATGTGATGGTATTGCCAAGCAAGGAGCCCGGGCAGATCCGTTTGGTGAGGATCCCCGAGGATATGGAGTCCCATGAGGCTTTCCGGCACGCCACCGGCGTGATCGCGGCGGCCGAGGAGGCCAATCCCGATTTCACCTGGGCCGATATCGAGGATGCCCTGGATGCCCACGGTTTTCGCACCCTGGAGTTCGTGCTCGGGCCGGCGCTGGACTGACCGGGGTTGCTACCCGGACAGAATAATCCGCGGAGCAGGGGCGGGCACAGGGGCCTGCCCTGATGCGCTGACTCCACCTGCCGTCACTGGCCCTCCGCCGCCAGCGCTCTCTCTCCTGCCTGCCGCTCCAGTTTCTTCTGGATCAGGCTGATGTGCAGGCGCAGGTCGTACAGCTCTTCGGCATAGGAGAGCGGGATTTCGATATGGGCCACCTCATGTTCGATGCGTGCCAGTGCCGTGCGGGCCTGATCCAGGTCCGCATGCTCCCGGAACAGCTGGTGATCGATGGTCAGCACCTCCTTGTACCAGCGATAGATGCGTGAACGCATGCGCCAGCGGTAGATCGGCGGCATGATCTTGAACAACGGGATCATCAGGGCCAGGAACGGCAGCAGCATCACCTTCAGCCGGTCCACCAGGGTGGCGGCCCAGAACGGCAGATAGCGCTGCAGCAGTGGCGGGCCGTACTTGTAGAAACGCTCGGCTTCGCTGCTCAGTGGATAGACCAGGTATTCCGGTGCCGGAAACTGACCATTCTCCTCGAACCATCCCCCTGTTTCATGTACCTGCTGAGCCGCCTGCAGCAGCAGATCCATCAAGGCCGGGTGCAGGTCGTCGCGCACCACCAGATTGGCACTGGCGGCGAGCAGCCAGGTGGGGCGATCCGGCAGATTGCGTTGCAGGTCGATGACGCCCTCCGGCAGAATCACGGCGGAGAGAAAGCGGTGGCTGCGGGTGTAGGCATCGGCTCGCTCGAAGCTCATCAGCCGGATATGTTCCGCCTCCAGGAGCGAGCGCACCACCGGGGAGTGGGGCGAGGCGACAAAAAACGCACTGTCGATCTCCCCGTTCAGCAGGGCGTCGGCGGCGGCGCTTCCGCCCAATTCCAGCAGCGGGCTGTGGCCGGGAGTGATCCCGTTGTCCGCCAGCAGTTGCAGGGCCAGTGCACGGGTGCCGCTCCCCTCCGTGCCGATGGCGCTGCGCCTGCCCTGCAGATCGGTCAGGCGGGTGATCGGCAACTCCCTGCGGAAGAACACCCAGATCGGTTCAAAGTAGAGGCTGCCGAGGGAGAGCAGGCCGGTCTCTCCGGCGGTGGTTCCGCCCTGCACCATGGCGGCCTCGACTTCGCCGGACGTGAGCCGTTGTATATTATCGATGGAACCGGCCGTGGTGACGACCTCCAGGCGGATCTTTTCCGCCGCCAGCCGTTTCCGGTACTGCTGGCCGAACAGGTAGTAGGCCCCTTCGGCCTGGCCGGTGGCGAGGCGGATATGGTCCGGCGGCGCCGGCTGGACGAACTGGTAGGCGAGAATGAAGCCGAGCAGTACCAGGAGTACCGCCGGACCAAAAATATGCAGATTCTCCTTGCCTTGACTGGGTTTGCGTTGTCTGCTCAAGACGCTATCCTGATTATTGTTCCAGGTCCGCTAGGATGTCTGTCCCACTATAACCCAGATTCCCGAGGTCGCCATGCAGATTACCAATAAACATTTCGTCAATGGCCACCCCTTGCTGCCGCCGTTTCCCGCAGGGCTGGAGCGGGCGCTTTTCGGCATGGGCTGTTTCTGGGGGGCGGAGCGGCGTTTCTGGGATACGCCAGGGGTGTTCAGTACGGCGGCAGGTTATGCCGCGGGACACACGCCTGATCCCGATTACCGGCAGGTCTGCGGCGGCAATACCGGGCATGCCGAGGTGGTGCAGGTTATCTTTGATCCCGGCCAGGTCAGCTATGCCGAACTGCTGAAACTGTTCTGGGAGAGCCATGACCCGACCCAGGGCATGCGCCAGGGCAACGATATCGGCAGCCAGTACCGCTCCGGCATCTATGTCACCAGCGCGGCCCAGCTACGCGAGGCCGAGGCGTCCCGGGAGGCCTATCAGCGGGCGCTGACGGCGCGGGGCTACGGGCCGATCACCACCGAGATACGGGAGGCCCCGGAATTCTATTATGCCGAGGAGTACCATCAGCAGTATCTGGCCAAAAACCCCGGTGGTTATTGTGGCCTGGGCGGCACCGGCGTGGAGTGTCCGGCGGGCGTGGCCTGAGCGGCATCACCTGGCCGGTAGCGTGGCGGCTCACGCCACCCCGGCATACTCCACCCGGTTCCTGCCCCGGCTTTTGGCCAGATAGAGCGACTGGTCGGCGCGCTCGATCAGATCATGCGGGAGGTCCTCCTGCAGCAGTCTGGCGATACCGATGGAGATGGTGATGGAGCCATAGTTCTCGCTGCGGCTCTTGTTAATCAGGGCACCGGATGAGATGGCCTGGCGGATCTGTTCGGCGGCGGACCTGGCCCCGGCCAGATCGGTGCCCGGCAGAATGACGGCAAACTCTTCCCCGCCGAATCGTGCAGCCAGATCCCTGCCCTTGATGCAGCGTTTCAGGGTGGAGGCGACAAATCGCAATACCTTGTCGCCCACCAGATGTCCGTGGGAATCGTTGAACTGCTTGAAGTGGTCGATATCCGCCAGTAACAGGCAGGCGGGCTGTTGCCACTCCCGGGTGGCTTGCAGGGTCTGCAGCAGCGCGCTGTCGAAGGCCTTGCGATTGGCAATGCCGGTCAGTCCATCGGTGAGCGACTCCTGCCTCACCTGTTCCAGTTCCTGCCGCATGCCCTCCATCTCCTGCATCACGCTCGACATCTGGGCTTCCAGCAGGCTCTGGGACTGCCCCACCTGCCGGGTGTCGTTGATCACCCGGTGGACTTCCGTGGTGATCCGCCCGATCGAGGTCTCTGTCTCCAGGATGGTGGCAAACCGGCTGAGGGTGTGGGTATAGCCGGTGATGCTGCCGCCGGCACGCTGGAACTCGTCCTGCAGGGAGTTGACCAGGGCCTTCAGCCCATTGCGCAACTGATCGAGCGCCCGGTCATCCTGAATGAAATGCCTCACATACAGGCCCCAGATCGCCTCTTGGGTGGGAGGCTGCGATGAGTTGAGCAGGTCGTCCAGTTCCGCTTTCAGCTTTTTGTTGAGCCCGGCGCTGACATCATAGCCGATGCGATAGTTGAGTGGCGAAGGGGGGATTTTGTGCTTGGCGAGCAGCGCCAGTGCCTGCCGTAAATGCTCCGACGCCCTGTCAATGTCATCCACATAGGGATTGGCCACGTTTTGTGCATCCATCGGTTTCTCCGCCGGGTTTGTTGTACCGGCTGTTGCCGGAGCTGCTGAATCGATCAGTTTCCCGATCGGCTACCTGCCGACTGCCCGCCTTGACAGGATCCGTCCGCTCCCTGGGTGTGCTGTCCGCTGCGGTTCATCTTCCCACAAAGTGCCTGTGGTTGTCTGGGGCGTAGTTTTATTGCCAACAGACGCACTTTTTGTCCGGTGGTTGTCCGCCTGGTGGACGGGACCTGTTTATTGCCCCCACAGCTCGATGGTGCCGTTGATCTGTACCTCGACCCGCTGTGTGCCCGCCTCCAGGGTGGGTGCCGATTCCGCACGCAGTGCCATCGCCTGCATCGGATAGGGGCGCGGGCTGATGCCGTTCTGGCTGATATTCATCTGCACCAGCCGGTAGTCGCTATGCCCCATCTCCTTGCTGACCAGTATGGCGCGGGCCCGGAACTGCCGGATTGCCTCGCTGATCAGGCGCTCCTCGACACGCTGGCGCTGTTCCGGTGAGACACTGTAGTCGATGCTGCCGATACTGAGCTGCGGCTGCAGCTTGCCCAGCAGCTGGCTGATGGCCGTAGCGTCCTGACTCTCCAGGCGTATGGACTGACGCACGCGCCAGCCTGACTGGGCGCCGTTGTGGTAGATCGGGTGCGTCTGGTAGTCGAGGGTCTGTACCTTGACTCCGGGTTGCTGCCTGGCGGTCTCCACGCCCTGGCGGATGGCGCGGTTTACCCGATCGCCGAGCGTCCCGGGATCACTCCCCTCTTGCTGCGCAAACAGGGTCGCACCGAGGGTGTCGTTGTCGATCTCTTCACCGGCGGAAACCGTCAGGTTGATCCGGTTGTAGGTCGAGTCCGTCTTCTCGGCCATGGCCGGTCCGGTGAGCAGTACGAGCAGTAGCGGCAGGTAGCGGAGAGTCATGTTTGCTCCTTGTAGGATTTGCGGGTTACTGGGCGGTGCCGGAGGTGTCGATGGCCACCCCGTCGATAAAAAGCTGTTCCGTGTCGATGGCGTCGAATCGGTAGTGTTTGTTGCAGAAATCGCAATCCACCTCGATGGCCCCCTGCTCCTGCAGGATGGCGTGCAGCTCGGCCTTGCCCATGGCGCGCAGCGAACTGCCGATGCGCTCCCGTGAACAGGTGCAGCGGAAGGCGATCGGTTCAGGCTCGAACAGCCGTACCTGCTCCTCATGGAACAGCCGGTGCAGCAGGGTCTGGACGGGCAGGTTGAGCAGTTCGTCCCGGGTGACGGTCGCTGCCAGCATGCCGATGCGTTCCCACGCCTCCTGCCGGTCCAGCTCCGAGGGGAGCTGCTGCAGAAACAGGCCGGCCGCATGTTTTCCGTCAGCCACCAGCCAGAAGCGCGAGGCGAGCTGTTCCGAATGGTTGAAATAGCGCTCCAGCGCCTCGGCCAGGTTTTTCCCTTCCAGCGCGACGATGCCCTGATAGCGGTCGCCTCCCTGGTTGGTCACGGTCAGCATCATCCGTCCATCGCCGTACTGCCGGGCGAGATCGCCGTCAGGCAGTTCACCCTCCCAGCGGGCCAGCCCCCGGACGGTGCGCTGCCGGGTGGCCTGCGTCACCAGGGTGCGCAGTGGGCCGTTGCCCTGGGCTTGCAGGATCAGGGATCCATCATACTTGATGGTGGCGGAGAGCAGGATCACCGCCGCCATGGCTTGGCCGAGTTGCTCGCGGATCGCCGGAGGATAGGCATATCGCTCCAGCACCGCCTGCCAGCTGGCTTCCATCTGGACGATTTCGCCGCGGATATCGAGCGCCTCAAAAACAAAACGGTAGAGCTGATCCTGGGTATTCATGCTGTGTATATTAGGCGATTGGATGAAGGATGGCTCAGAAGATGTCGAAGCGCTCGAATTGGGTGCTGAACTGTCCCCGCCCCTGGGTCATGCTGCGCAGCTCGGTGGTATAACCGAGCAGGCTGGCCAGGGCTACTTCGCAGTGGATCGTCGCCTGCGCGATCGTGCGCTCGGTGTCCTGGATCAGGGCGTGGCGGGATTGCAGATCCCCCAGTACCGCGCCCAGATTCTCCTCCGGCACCACTACCTCGGCCTTCATGATCGGCTGCAGCAGGGCCGGGCCGGCGCCCTCCAGGGCCTTGCGCAGGGCGCGGGCGGTGGCCGAGGTGATGGCCTCGGGGGTGGATTGGGCGCCAAACAGCTCCAGCTGCAGAATGGTCACCTCCAGGTCCTGCAGCGGTGCTCCCTCCAGGGGGCCGCCGCCGAGGGCGAACTGCATGCCCTGGTCCAGGGCCTGCTGCTGCGGAATGGTCAGCTGACTGCCCTCGGGCAGAACCGTCGGCTGGCTGTTTTTCAGTATGCCCGCGCCGCGTGGCAGCGGCGTGACGCTGAGTGTCACCTGGGCCTTTAGGGGCTCCTTGCGTGCCGGATCGACCGGCGGCTGGAACAGGTGGGTCAGTTCGTTGCGCCGTGTGATGGTCTCGCGCAGCGCCACGGCCGGCTTGCCGGTTCTGACCTGCAGATTGTACTCCCGCTGCAGCCGCTCGATGATGATCTGCAGATGCAGCTCGCCCATGCCCCGCAGCAGTTTCTGGCCGGTCTCCGGATCCTCACCGAACTGCAGTGTCGGATCCTCCTCCTGCAGCTTGCCCATCACCTCCAGGAACTTCTCCTCCTGGCCGGATGAGGCCGGCTCCACCGCCAGGCTGAGCACCGGCTCCCGGGTGTCGATGCGTTCCAGCAGCAGGGGGTGCTCCGGGTGGCAGAGGGTGTCGCCGGTGGCAGCGTGACGTAGTCCGGCCAGCAGCACGATATCACCCGCATTGGCGACATCGATACGGGATTTGCGGGCGGCGTCCACGTCAAAGATACGCGCCACATGCTCCTGTACCACGCTGCCGTCGGCCCGGCTGAAGCGGACCTGATCGCCCGGCTTCAGACGGCCGCGGTAGATACGGGCAAATACATGGCGCCGCCCCTCCCACATCTGTACCTTGAAGGCCAGCGCGACCAGCGGCTGGTCATCTTCCATTTCGATCGACGTGGTGCTGCCATCCGGTAGCCAGGCGTTGGCGGGCGGGCGTTCCAGGGGTGACGGCAGCAGTCTGACCACCCCGTCAAGCAGCGGCTGCACGCCGAGGTTACGCAGGGCCGAGCCGCCGAAGCAGGGGCACACCTCGCCTTTCAGTGTGGCCTGGCGCAGTGTCGCCCAGACCCGTTCCGGTGCGGGCTCCTCACCGGCCAGCACCTGGTCGGCAAACCCCTCATCGGTTTCGGCGATACCCAGCAGCAGGTTCTCCCGGTGGGAGGTGGCAGACTCCCAGAGGGCCGGGTCGCAGGGGGTGATCTCTAGTTGGTCGCCATGTTCACCGGAAAAGCGGATCAGGCTACGCTCGATCAGGTGAATCACCGCAGCCTGTTCCGGGAGCGGCAGGGTGACCGGCAGCGGTCGGGCGCCGAGGCGTTTGCCGATAGTGACCAGGGCGTGGTCAAAATCGGCCCCGGGCCGGTCGATCTTGTTGATGAAGAAGAGACAGGGGAGATTGAATTTTGAGCGTTGCCGCCAGACCGTTTCGGTTTGTGGCTCAACGCCCCTGACACCATCCAGCACGATCACGCAGCCGTCCAGCACCCGCATGCTGCGCTCCACCTCGATGGTGAAGTCCACATGTCCGGGGGTATCGATAATCTGGATCAGCTGATCCTGCCAGGTGGCCTTGGTCAGCGCCGAGGTGATGGTGATGCCATGGTTCTGCTCCTCAGCCATGTAGTCCATGTGGGCGGCCCCATCATGCACCTCGCCGATTTTATACAGTGCCCCGGTATAGAACAGGATGCGCTCGGTCAGGGTGGTCTTGCCGGCATCGATATGCGCGGCAATGCCGATATTGCGGACTTTATCAATCGACTGACTATTCTTCATGAAGTGACTGCGTGAGAGTGAATACCCGAGCAAGACTAAACGACTCGGCCGGAATGTGGAATATCCCGGGTGCAATCGGCGGCGGATTTTCTCTGCTCGACCGGCCGCTTATTATTCCACCCGCCACTGATGCAGATGCAGTATGATGTCGCTGTGCCGCCTTCAAAGGGATGTGGCAGGGATAATCAGGATGCAGGGCAGTTTGGGAGCAACAGCTTATGATGCAGCGTGGATGTGCAGTTCTATTATTGATTATGACGGGGTTGCTGGTGCCCTTTGGCGGGACGCTGGCTGAAGAGCAGAAGGGCGGGCCGGCAGCGGGCGAGGGGCCTGCCGAACAGGTTTTCGGTGATTGGGGACGCCGCTGCGAGACCCTCAAGGACGATAACGAGCTCTGTCTCATCTTCCAGCGGTTGCGGCTGAAAGAGAACAACCAGACCGTGCTCCATGTGACCTTTGGCTATCCCCCTTCGGGCGCCGGGCCGGTGATGGTATTGACCACCCCGCTGGGTGTCTCGCTGATCCCCGGTATTGAATTGAAAGTGGACAGTGACGGTGAGCCGGTCCGGGTGCCCTACACGCTCTGTATCGCGGATGGCTGCCGGGCCAGCCTGACGGTGAGCGAGACACTGCTGGCGGCGATGAAGCGGGGTGAAAAGCTCAAGGTGGCGTTTGCCAATGTGCAGAACAAGTCGCTGGGGCTCGATGTGTCGCTGAACGGCTTCGCAGCGGCGAACGATTCATTGACGAAGTGATTTCTCCACCGGGCCGGTAGCGCTGGCCCGGTGCATCAACGCCCTACTGGCCGAACAGGGCCGCCAGTTTCCCGCCGGGCTCCTCGGCGCGCATGAACGCTTCACCCACCAGGAAGGCGTGGACGCCGTGCCGGCGCATGCGTTGCACATCGGCTGGCGTGTGAATACCGCTCTCGGTGACGACGATGCTCTCCGGCGGGATTTGCGGGAGCAGCGTCAAAGTGGTGTCGAGTGAAACCTCAAACGTGCGCAGATTGCGGTTGTTGATGCCGATCAGCCGGTTGCCCAGTGGCAGCGCCCGCTCCAGCTCCTCTGCGTCGTGCACCTCCACCAGCACATCCATGCCCAGTTCATGGGCCAGGGCGTTCAGCTCCGCCATGCGCTCATCCTCCAGGCAGCTGACGATCAGCAGGATGCAGTCGGCGCCGATCAGCCGGGCCTCATGGACCTGGTAGGGATCAATAATGAAATCCTTGCGGATCACCGGAAGATCGCAGGCGGCGCGGGCCTGTTGCAGGTAGGCATCGCTGCCCTGAAAAAAATCCATATCGGTCAGCACGGAAAGACAGGCTGCGCCGCCGCGCTGGTAACTCACGGCGATCTCGGCCGGGCGGAAATCGGCGCGGATCACCCCCTTGCTGGGTGAGGCCTTTTTGATCTCGGCGATGACCCCGGCTTCGCCCCGCCCGACCCGGTCGGCAATGGCCCGGACAAAACCACGCGGCGGGTTGTTGGCCTCCGCCAGCTGTTCGATCAGCTGCTCCAGGGGGCGTGTCGCACGGCGCTCGGCAATCTCCGCCTGCTTGCGCTGGACAATTTTCCGCAGGATGTCGGGTGTATTGCTCATGGGCAATCTTCTCTGGTAAATACAGTCTGGCTGCATAGTGTACACGTTCTCGATTTTGAATTAACCCGGTAGGCTGCCGGACAGCTGGAGATGCGCTAAAAATGGGTCGTTACCGTCCGCCACAACCGAAGCAGTCCCCCTATATCACCCGGGCCGGTTACCAGCGCCTGGCGGCGGAAGCAAAAGATCTCTGGGTACGGCGCCGTGAAGTGACCAAGGCGCTGGCCGCCGCGGCGGCCGAGGGTGATCGCTCGGAGAATGCGGAATATATCTACCGTAAGAAGGAGCTGCGGGAGCTGGACCGGCGTATCCGCTATCTGCAGAAACGGCTGCCGGATCTGCAGGTGGTGGAGACGGTGCCGAGCAACCCGGAACAGATCTTCTTTGGCGCCCGGGTGGAACTCGAGGACGAAGCAGGCGAACGGTGGCTGTACCGGATTGTCGGGCCGGACGAGTTTGATCCGCAGCGCGGCGGGATCAGCATGGATGCGCCGCTGGCCCGAGCGCTGCTGAAGCGGTTTGTCGATGATGAAGTCAGGGCACAGACCCCCGCCGGGGAGCGTCTCTTTCGGGTGCTTTCCGTCAGCTATGAGCCGGACTAGCTATCCCTTCTCCTGCCGCAGGGTGGTCACCGTACGCCCGCCGATGCCCCAGTTGTCGGTGGGTACCTCTTCAATCACCACCACCGTGGTGGCCGGGTTCTTGTTCAGGGTCTCCTGCAGCAGTCGGGTGACGCCTTCGATCAGGGTTGCCTTCTGCTCGGCCGTGGCCCCTTCGTTGGTAATCTTGATGTTGACGTAGGGCATGATTGCCTCCTTCACTCTGGTGTGTGTCGGGTGGTGCTGTCCGATTTCCGGGTCATGGTGAGATATCGCTGGCGGATCCGGGCAGCCGGTCATGACCGATGCCTCCGCCCTTGCCAGATAGTATCAGATGAGACTACCCTGTCCGGCCGAATCAACTGAAGAAATGACCTGTGATTCATGTGGTTGACGATGACTTCTCCAAGTCATCGTGGCTGCACGATGGCAGCAACCGAGTGCATCTCCGATGATCAACAATGAATGGCTGAAACGCGAGGATTATCGCTATTTCTACACCATACCTACACGCTGGAATGACAATGACCAGTTCGGGCATCTGAACAACGTGATCTATTATCGTCTGTACGAGGCGTTGATCGTCCAGTACCTGACCGATGCCGGGCTGGACTGGATGCGGGATCAGGTGATTCCCTATGCGGCCGAAAGCCTGTGCCGGTATCGCCGTGCCGTCAGTTTTCCCGATATCCTTGATCTGGGATTGCGCGTCATCAGGGTGGGTCGCACCAGTGTGGCTTATGCCCTGGCTATGTTTCGCAAGGGTGAGGACGAGGCAGCGGCCACCGGTCACTGGGTACATGTCTATGTGGATCGGCAGACCCAGCAGCCGGTGCCGGTGCCGGAGCTGATACGCCAGGCCATGTTGCGGGACCGCTGAGACAGATCAACGGTTCGGATTCAGGGCTGATTCACTACGATTCCTGGCCGGTCAGGCGAGCAGTCCGGCCGCGGTGTCGAGGTGTTGTTCCGCATCCGCTACCCATTGTCGGATGGTCTCCCTCCTATCCGGTCCGGGATCGCTGTTACGCCGCTGCATCTCCAGCACTGTTTTGCGAAGTTGGTAGATGGCCTCCAGCAGCAGCTCTTCCAGCTCGATCAACGTCTCCTGATCATTGTTGACCATCTGCAGGGTGGCTTCAGTGTCGCCCAGGTCAAATCCGGCGCGCCGCATGGTCTGCTGTATTTTTTCCATGGCCGGGCCCAGCAGACAGGAGTTGGTCGTTCCCGAACCGGGCTCGGTTGAGTCGATGATAGTCTCCCCGCTGATGACCAGTTTGGACACCAGCCTGAACAGGGTGATGATATTTTCATCTCTGACTGCGGCCGGTTTGAGTGGGCCTTCGGACTGGAACAGCTGGAGTGCGCCAAGAAATACGGATACCGGTTGCGGGTCGAGCGCATCCAGGTTGGTTTTGATGATGGTATGGAGCTGCCTGATTGAGTATTTTTTCAACGCCCCGATCGACAGCTCGGTGAATGAGAGCAGACGGCCGGTGCGACTTATTGCGGTGGCGTTCAGTCCGTGAGGATAACCGCTGCCATCGATGCGTTCATGGTGTTCCTGTACGGTTCTGGACACATGGGGCTTATAGGCCGGAAATTGCTGTAGAATCATTGCGCCGATAAGCGGATGGCTGCGCACCTGCTGCCAGTAATCCAGGTTCAGATTCTGCTCGAGCGGCAGATTGCTGATGCCCAGATGCAACTCACCCAAGTCGTGCAACATGCCGGCGGTGGCCAGTACCTCCAGTTCCTTTTCCGGCAATCCCAGTTGTTCGCCGATGATGGTGATTGCCAGTGCGACCCGCAGGCTGTGCTCGAGCAGCTCAGGGTGGAGTTTTTGTGCCACGGTCAGCTTGTTCTGAATCGGCGTCTCCAGATGAATTCTCGCGCAACTTTGTCTGATGAAGCCCTCGCCACGCATCATCCGCAGAAGCGTGCCCATCTCGGATTCACGCGCCATCATGTCGCGTCCCAGGGCAGCCAGGGTGTGGTGGTCCACCGCATCCGCGATGCGGGTGGTGAAGTCGATCGGCTTGAGCAGTTTATGGCTGAGCAGGCGTTTAATAACCTGCCGGTTGAGCGTGGCGCCTTTGGGCAGCAGTCTGGCGCCGTCCGCGGACTGGATATGTTCGGTGCAGACCACTGCCTGCATCTCACCCAGTTCGGCAACCTGCTGCAGATAGTTGGATTCCGGTATATTCATCGGGTCAATGGGGGACGGCGGGATTGGGGGTCGGCCGGGTTGATCATCTGTTGAAGTCCGCTTGCGCCCTGGGTCTGCGGTAATCCTGTCCGATGTCGCGGCCAGAGTCAATCAGTCGCCGCCACAAAACGCCCAAGTCCCGGAACGCGGCATCTGTCCGGGTTGCGGCGTCCCGGCGGCGTATGCGGGCGGGTGCAATGATATCCCCGGAACACCCGGTGGCAGGGCGAATCTGTTTTCAGGTGGCTGATCAGTAGCGGCCGCATCATGTCCAGAGATCCGTACTCAGATAGCGCTCACCGGTATCCGGCAGCATGGCCAGCAGCACCTTGCCACGGAACGCCTCCTCTCTGGCGGCTTTTAGCATCCCGGCAACCGCGGCACCGGAGGAGATACCGGCGAATATACCCTCCTGCCGGGCCAGGAAGCGGGTGGTGTCATACGCCTCTTCGGTGGTGATCTGGAAAATGCGCTGATAGGCCCCGGTGTCCAGGGTTTCCGGGATGAAGCCGGGGGCGGTGCCCATGATCTTGTGTTTGCAGGCGATGCCCTGGGAGAGAATGGGTGAGTCGGCCGGTTCGGTGGCGATGATCTGGATAGCCGGGTTGTGCCGGCGCATGTACTTGCCGATGCCGGAGATGGTGCCGCCGGTGCCGGTGGTGCAGACGATGGCGTCCAGCTGGTCGCCGAAGTCGGCCCAGATTTCATTCGCTGTGCTTTGGTGTGCGTCAGGGTTGTCCGGATTGAAGTGCTGGCCGACAAAGAACCAGCCATGCTCCGCCGCCAGCTTTTTGGCCGCTTCAATCGCCCCCTTGGTGCCCTTTTCCGCCGGTGTCAGTACCAGTTTTCCACCGAAGGCCCGCAGGATGGTCTTACGCTCCTCGCTCATGTCCTCGGCCATGACGAACACCGAAGGGTAACCTTTCTGGGCGGCGATCATGGCCAGCCCGATACCGGTATTCCCGGAGGTGGGCTCGATAAGGGTGTCGCCGGGCTTGAGGGTGCCGCGCCGTTCCGCGCACTCGATCATGTTCAGCGCCGGGCGGTCCTTGACCGAACCGGCCGGGTTGAAACTCTCCAGTTTTACCCAGAGTTCGGCGGCCAAAATGTCGGACACCTTGTTCAGGCGGATACTGGGGGTGTTACCAATGGTCTGCAGAATATTGTCGTATTTCATATGGATAGCCGGCTGTTAACAGGTTCGGAATGATAGCCTATTTCCTGAATTATCGCCGAAGATGTCGGTAGGGAGAGGGCGGAATACGACCGGCTTGCCGGAAGCGGGTGCGCAATGCGGCATCCGATAAAGGCATGGATGCTATATTCGGGGACAGAAACGAAAAATGAGACTTTCCGCACACAGGATTCTGGCCGGATGGCCGATAGCCATTATCGGGATGCCCGGTAACAGCAGGAGAGTGATATTCGATGAGTACTGACACACAGCCCCACGTGCTCCAGACGGCCGAGCAGTTGGTGCAGGATTCCCTGACCCTGATCTCCCTGCCGGCCGCCTACACCCGGCTGCAGGAGGTGATGGCCGCGGAACAGAGCAGCATGAAGGATGTGGCGGATGTGGTGTCGCTCGATCCCGCGCTGGCGGCGCGGCTGTTGCGCATTGCCAACAGCGCCTACTATGGCCTGCCCTCCCAGGTGGAGACCATTACCCGGGCGGTGAATATCCTCGGTACCCAGCAGATTCATGACCTGGCCCTGGCCACCAGCGTGGCCCAGGCATTCGAAGGCCTGCCCAACGACCTGATGGATATGAGTACCTTCTGGTACCGCAGCGTGATGTGCGGGTTCCTGGCCCGTGAGCTGGCAAAGGCGTGTGGCATGCGCCAGACCGAGAGCCTGTTTGTGCGCGGGCTGCTGCTGGATATCGGCCACCTGATCCTGTACAGCCGCTTCCCCGAAGCGTGCCGCCAGGCGCTGGCCCAATCCGCCGAAGATCTGCTCGGCTGCTATGCGCTGGAGCGCCAGTTGATCGGTTGCGATGCCAATCAACTGGGGGTGCAACTGATGAAGGCGTGGAAGCTGCCGCAGAGTTTTGTCGACTCGTTCGCCTATCTGCAACAGCCGGAGAGCGGCCGGTCGATTGCCCGGCAGGTTGCCGTGCTGCATATTGCCGCCTGGATCACCCACGGGCTGAACACCGATCTGTTGATGGAGCAGATATTCGCCAGAATTTCCGCCCCCGCCTGGGAACTCACCGGCCTGAGTGGGCGCCAGGTGATTGAGGTGACCGATACCGTCTCCGGCGAGATGATCGAGGCGATGTACCGGGTCTTCGCCGTCAGCGAGTAGGTCGCTGATCCCTGTTTGAACGGATTCTCTAAAACCCGATCGACATAAAACTGACCTGTAGGAGAAGCGGCGCCTCGTCGCGATATCGCCCGGGGCGGGCCTCCTGCGGGGTAAACTCAGTCAAAGCTCTGGGTCAGGATCACCAGCCGGTCGAGCCGGTTTCTCGCCTCGCCGCTGGCGATCGCCTCGCCTGCCCGTTCAATCCCCTGGTGCAGGGTGTCGCTGACCCCGGCGGTGTAGATGGCGGCGCCGGCATTGAGCTGCACGATATCCCGGGCCGGTCCGGCCTGGTTGTCCAGCACATCGCGGATAATGCTCAGGCTGGTGGTGGCGTCCGCCGCCTTCAGCTGATCGATGGGTGTCCGCTTCAGGCCGAACTCCTCCGGCTGGATGCTGAAACGGCGTATCTGGCCCTGTTTCAATTCCGCCACCTCGGTGCGGTCACCGATGCTGATCTCGTCCAGGCCATCGCGGGAGTGAACCACCATCACATGGTGGCTGCCCAGCTTCTGCAGCACCTGGGCCATCGGCTCCAACAGCTCCTCGCTGAATACACCGAGCAGCTGGTTGGGTACCCCGGCCGGGTTGGTCAGGGGGCCCAGCACGTTGAAAATGGTGCGGGCACCCATCTCCCGGCGCGGTCCGATTGCGTGCTTCATGGCGCTGTGGTGGCCCGGGGCAAACATGAAGCCGACCCCCACCTGACGCACACACTGCTCCACCTGCTGCGGAGTGAGGTCGAGGCGGATGCCGGCCGCCTCCAGGGCGTCGGCGGCGCCGGATTTGCTCGACACCGAGCGGTTGCCGTGCTTGGCCACGTTGCAACCGGCCGCGGCGGCGACAAACATGGAGGCGGTGGAGATGTTGAAGGTGCCGGAGCAGTCGCCGCCGGTGCCGACGATGTCCACGGTATGGGGCAGGTCGCCGATGCTGACGCCGCTGGCCAGCTTGCGCATCACCGCGGCGGCGGCGGCGATTTCAGTGACCGACTCCCCCTTCATGCGCAGTCCGATCAGGAAGCCGCCGATCTGCGCCGCGGTGGCGCCACCGGTCATGATAGTGTACATCACGCTGGTCATCTCCTCGTTGGAGAGATCCTTGTGGGCCAGTACCCGATTGATCGCCTGTGGCATATCCATAGCGTTTCCCCTCGACTTTAATTGTGCGTCCCGTTATCTGGGTGAGTTTGTCCTAAAGCCTCATTTCAACCGCTAAGTACGCAAAGAACGCGAAGGGCAACAATGAGTTGTATTCTCTTGATCTTTCGCCCGCCGGGCGGGACAGTAAGTGCGGGCAAGCCATTGCATTTTTTGAGTTCTTTGTGCTCTTCGCGGTTCAACAGAGGAATTTAAGTTTATTGATCGCTCGCGAGAATGATTCACGTTTATTTACCGGCCAAAAAATTGTGCAGCAGGTCGTGGCCGTGTTCGGACAGGATCGATTCCGGGTGATACTGCACCCCCTGCACGTTCAGTTCGCGATGCCGGATGCCCATGATCTCGTCCATCTCCCCTTGCGGATCCTGGGTCCAGGCGGTGATCTCCAGGCACTCCGGCAGTGTCGCCCGGTCGATCACCAGGGAGTGATAACGGGTGGCGGTGTAGGGGTCGTTGAGGCCGCTGAAAATACCGACATTGGCATGGTAGATGAGTGAGGTCTTGCCGTGCATCACCGCACGCGCATGCACGATCCGGCCGCCGAACGCCTGGCCGATCGCCTGATGTCCCAGGCAGACCCCGAGGATCGGGACCCGGCCGGCGAAATGCTGGATGGCGGCCACCGAGATGCCCGCCTCGTTGGGGGTGCAGGGGCCGGGCGAGATGACGATCTGGGACGGCTGCAGGGCGGCAATCTGCTCCAGGGTGATGCCGTCATTGCGATACACCTGTACGTCCGCGCCCAACTCACTGAAATACTGCACCAGGTTGTAGGTGAAGGAGTCATAGTTGTCGATCATCAATAACACGGCTATGCCTCCCCGCAGCTGTTGTTTTCCAGGCCGGCCTCGGCCAGCGCCACGGCGCGAAATACCGCCCGTCCCTTGTTCATGGTCTCGTCCCACTCGGCTTGCGGCCGGGAGTCCGCCACTACCCCGGCGCCGGCCTGGATATGCAGTTTTCTCTCCTTGATCACGGCGGTGCGGATGGCGATGGCGGTATCCATGTTGCCGTTCCAGGAGAGGTAGCCGACGGCGCCGGAGTAGATGCCGCGCTTGACCGGTTCCAGTTCGTCAATGATCTCCATGGCGCGGATCTTGGGTGCCCCGCTGACGGTGCCGGCCGGGAAGGTGGCGCGCAAGACATCGATGGCGTTCATCCCCTCCTTCAGCTGACCGGTTACATTGGAGACGATGTGCATGACGTGGGAGTAGCGCTCCACGATCATCCTGTCGGTCAGTTTGACACTGCCGGTTTTCGCCACCTGCCCGGCATCATTCCTGCCCAGGTCGATCAGCATCAGGTGTTCCGCCAGCTCCTTCGGGTCGGCCAGCAGCTCCTGTTCCAGGGCCAGATCCTCGGCGTCGCTGCGGCCACGGGGCCGGGTGCCGGCGATCGGTCGCACGGTCACTTCGCCATCTTCCAGCCGGGTCAGAATCTCCGGCGAGGAGCCGACGATATGGAAATCGCCCAGGTTGTAGAAGTACATGTAGGGACTCGGATTGAGCCCGCGCAGCGCCCGGTAGAGGTCCAGCGGCTGGGCGTGGTAGGGGATGGAGAGGCGCTGGGAGATCACCGTCTGCATGCAGTCGCCGTCCAGGATGTACGCCTTGATCCGCTCCACCGCCTGCTTGAACGCCTGTTCGGTAAATCCGGAGATGAAATCATCTTCGTTGATCTGGTGGCGCTGTCGTGCGGGCTGCTCCGGCAGGCACTCGCGCATCTGTCCGACCACCGTGCGCAGCCGTTTGCGGCCGGATTCAAAGGTGCCGCCACGGGTCGGGTCCACATGCACAATCACATAGAGCCGGCCGCGCAGATTGTCGAACACCACCACCTCGTCGGAGACCAGCAGCAGAATATCGGGAGTGCCTATGCTGTCCGGATTGGGGCAGTGGGCCAGGCGCGGTTCGATGTAGCGAATGGTGTCGTAGCCGAAGTAACCCACCAAGCCGCCGGTGAAACGGGGCAGATCGGAATGGCTGGCCACGCGGTAGCGCTGCTGGAACGACTCGATGAAAGCGAGCGGGTCTTCCGCTTCATGGGACTCCACCACCACGCCGTCGGTCTCGATGGTGACACGGTGCCCGGTTACCCGCAGCAGGGTGCGGCAGGGGAGCCCGATGATGGAGTAGCGCCCCCACTTTTCGCCGCCCTGCACCGACTCCAGCAGATAGGAGTTGGGCGCATCGGCCAGTTTCAGGTAGACGCTTAACGGGGTGTCCAGGTCGGCCAGCACCTCGCACATGAGCGGGATGCGGTTATGGCCCTGGTCGGCCAGCTGTTCAAATTGTTCAGGAGTCATCTGCTTCTCCACGCAAGCAAAACTTAAAAGACAGGAATAGGCGGGCGCGATATCACCAGCGCCATCGGGTTCCTGTCTTGTCTGTCTTGTGGTGGAGCATGCGGAAGAGCTTATTGCTGTCGGATTTGTCGGGCTAAGATAATCGATTACGCCACAACTATCCAGTGTCATCGTGGCAGGGGGCGGATAGCAGGCTGCGTGCCCCGCTGCCACTAGGTAAACACCGCTTCCAGCCGTTCCAGTGAATCAATCACCGCGTCCGGAGAGGAGGCGCGGATGTCGACGCCGTGATTGTAGCCATAGGGGACACAGACGATAGCGAAGCCGGCGGCCCGCGCCGCTTTCACATCGTTCGAGGAGTCGCCGACCATCAGCGACTCGGTCGGGCTCAGCCCGAAGTGCTCGGCACTGTGCAGCAGCGGCAGCGGGTCCGGTTTTTTTCGCGCCAGGCTGTCGCCACTGGTGATCAGACTGAAACAGTCATGGATGCCCAGTGCCTGCAGCAGTGGCAGGGTGAACTGTTCCGCCTTGTTGGTGACACAGGCCAGGGTGTAGCCGGCCTGCTTCAGCCGTTTCAGCGCCGCCTTGACCCCCGGATAGAGTCGTGACTGCTGGCCGTTGTGGCGGCTGTAGAGATCCATGAACAGGGGCAGCGCCTGCTGGTAGTCAGTGGCGTCAGGCTCCCCCTCCAGTTGCCCGGTCAGCGCCCGCTTGACCAGGCGTTCCACCCCGTTGCCGACCCACTCCCGGACCCGGGATTCACCCCAGGCCGGCCGGCCGATCCGGGTCATCATGCCGTCGATACAAAACGCCAGATCGGGCACGCTGTCCACCAGGGTGCCGTCCAGATCGAACAGGATCAGCCGTGGCTTTTTCACCCGCCCCGCACTCATGCCCTGGCCAGCTCCTCGCGCATCTGCCCGATGATGCTGTCATAGCGGTTCGGATCGGTCTCGCGGGCGTTGCCGAAGATGCCGGAACCGGCTACAAAGGTATCGGCGCCGGCGGCGGCGATCTCGCGGATATTGTCGGCCTTCACGCCGCCGTCGATCTCCAGGCGGATATCCAGGCCGGACGCGTCGATCAGTTTGCGGCAGGCGCGCAGCTTGTCCAGCGCGCCGGGGATGAAGCTCTGTCCGCCGAAGCCGGGGTTGACCGACATGATCAGGATCATGTCGATCTTGTCCAGCACGTAGTCCAGGTGGCTGAGCGGCGTGGCCGGATTGAACACCAGTCCGGACTTGCAGCCGTGGTCGCGGATCAGCTGCAGCGAGCGGTCCACGTGCTCACTCGCTTCCGGATGGAAGGTGATGTAGGTGGCGCCCGCCTTGGCGAAGTCGGGAATGATGCGGTCCACCGGTTTCACCATCATGTGGACATCGATATCCGCGGTTACACCGTGTTTGCGCAGGGCTTCGCACACCAGCGGTCCGATGGTGAGATTGGGGACATAGTGGTTATCCATGACGTCAAAATGCACAATGTCAGCGCCAGCGGCCAGGACGTGGTCAACCTCTTCGCCCAGTCTGGCGAAGTCGGCAGAGAGGATGGAGGGCGCTATTTTGTAATCGGTCATGCAACTTCTCCCGCTGGGCCTTTACGGCCTGTAAATAGTGAATGGGGGCACTCTACCGCAAGCGTCGGCACTTTTCACCTGTAAATTTTGTAAGATATTGATTGAGAAGAGTTATTTATAGTGTCCATAAAATTATCTTACCGGATTACCCATCTAACGCCGTATATGGGGGAAAAAAACATGACAGCGAACGATGGGTTATTGCAAATGCCTCATCGGTGCATTCACCGTGACAACCGATTATTGGAACATCTGACGGAGGTAATATGTGGATCAAGCGGATACCGCTCATCTTGTTATTGTTTGCCGGCCCTCCGTGGGCATCGGATCGGGCCCGGGAGGGACGCATCGCGGCGGAGATCCAGGAGACCCTGCTGGTGGGTGAGCCAATCACTCTGCAGGCGGAAGGGGCAGACTTTTTTGCCATCTATACCCCGGAGGAGACCGATTACAGCCAGGGTGCGGCCATTATTCTACATGGCCGCGGGGCGCATCCGGACTGGGTCGATGTCATCCAACCGCTGCGTTCCCGGTTGCCTGAATATGGCTGGAAGACGCTCTCCATTCAGCTGCCCATAGCCGCGCCCGACGCTTCCGGGTGGGTCTATGCGGAGATGATTCCCGAGGCTTTTCCGCGTATCACGGCGGCGGTTGAATACCTGCAACAGCAGGGTGTGGCCAATATCGTGCTGATCGGCCACAGCCTGGGTGCCCGCATGGGGGTGGAGTATCTGGCACAGGGAGTAGCGGAATCATTGCGGGCGTTTGTGGCGATCGGCTTGTCGGCGGATACCGCAACCCCGGACAGCGGCACCCTGGGGGCATTGAAAAAACTGCAGTTGCCGCTGCTCGATATCTACGGCAGCCGGGATATCGATCCGGTACTGAACAGCGTCCCGGCCCGCTCGGCCGCCGCCCGACAGGCGAAAAACGGCGACTATCGGCAAACCCGGATCGAAGGGGCGGACCATTTTTTTAACGGTCTGGACGAGACGCTGGTGGCTGACGTGCGCGCCTGGCTGGGGAGGATCACCTCCGGTGAAGCGGTGCAGCGGTGACACCTTCTGCGTTAACGTAAACGTGAATCAAGGTTTGCCAGCAATTCAGGAGAGAGTCGGATGAGACAGCGCCGCCACAGTGATTCACTGATATTCGAACCGCGTACCCCTCACTACGCCGAGCGTGTGCGCGAGGCGTTTGCAGGGCAGGCGATGCTGGCGGCCCTGGGTGTGGAGTTGTGTCGGATTGAGCCGGGCTTTTGTGAGTTGCAGCTCCCCTATCGGCCGGATATCAGCCAGAATCACGGCTTCTTCCATGGTGGGGCCATTGCCACCCTGGCGGATGTATCGGGCGGCTTTGCCGGCTGGAGCCTGCTGCCGGAGGGGATGTGGATTGTCACGGTGGAGTACAAGACCAATATCGTCGCACCGGGCCGGGGCGAGCGCCTGATTGGTCGTGGGCGTGTGGTCCGCGCCGGCCGGTCGCTGACCACGACCGAGATCGAGATTCTGGCGGTTGAGGCGGGACGTGAAACACTCTGTGCAACGGCCCTGCAGACATTGATGGCGGTCCAGGCACAGCCGGACGCCGTTTAAATTTGCGAATAGGCTTGCAGATCGTATCCGGGCGGTCTAGAGTTTATTTGACTTTACCATCTTGTGCATCAGTACTTTAGCGTTTTTGGATAAACGTCTGATCTCATTATGGATGTTGGTGCGATGCCAGCGCGGCTGAGGAGGATCAGTGCGGGGCAGGCAGGGCAGGACAACTGCACGTACCGGAGTAGATCAAACCAATGTCAACAATATCTCTCAACAAAGGGAAACCGTACCATGAATAAAGTTCATGTAATCGCCTCCGTTGCCACTTTGGCCGCGGTCATGTCAACCAGCGCCCTTGCCGGTGCAACATTCGATGCGGTGAAAAAGAAAGGGTTTGTGCAGTGTGGTGTCAATACCGGCCTGCCCGGGTTCTCCACCGCCGATGAAAAAGGCAACTGGTCGGGCCTGGATGTGGATGTCTGTCGTGCTGTGGCTGCGGCTCTGTTCGGTGACGCCAGCAAGGTTAAATACACGCCACTCACTGCCAAGGAGCGTTTTACCGCGCTGCAGTCCGGCGAGGTCGATATGCTCTCCCGCAACACCACCTGGACCCTGACCCGTGACACCTCGCTGGGTCTCAACTTCACCGGTGTGAACTACTATGATGGCCAGGGCTTTCTGGTGAACAAAAATCTGGGTGTCAAGAGTGCACGGGAGCTGGATGGTGCCTCCTTCTGTATCCAGGCCGGTACCACAACCGAGCTGAATCTGGCCGACTATTTCCGCGCCAATAATATGCAGTACACCCCGGTGACCTTCGACTCAGCCGACGAGACGGCCAAGGCGTTCGATTCCGGGCGTTGTGATGTACTCACCTCGGATCAGTCCCAGCTCTACGCCCTGCGTATCAAGCTGGCCAATCCGGAGGGTGCCTTCGTACTCCCCGAGGTGATCTCCAAAGAGCCACTGGGTCCGTCGGTCGCCCAAGGCGATGATGAGTGGTTCAACCTGGTTCGCTGGTCGTTGTTCGCCATGATTGATGCCGAAGAGCACGGCGTGAATTCCGGCAACGTGGACCAGATGATGTCGAGTACCAACCCGAATATTCGGCGGCTGTTGGGTCTGGAAGGGATCAAGGGCAGCGGACTGGGGGTCTCGGACGACTGGGCGGCCAATATCATCAAACAGGTCGGTAACTACGCTGAAGCATTTGAGCGCAATGTGGGACAGGGTAGCCCGCTGAAGATCGAGCGCGGCCTGAATGCACTGTGGAGCAAAGGCGGTCTGCAGTACGCCCCGCCCATCCGTTAAGCATCGTGCCCCGGCACGCTTAGGAGCCACAGGGCGGTTCAATCACTGCCCTGTGGCTTGCTTGCTTTAACTGCCCTGAAGGTCATTTTATGGCGGATGAACAACCGATCCTGAAGGAACCCGCGAAGCCGGCCCTCTGGAGACGACCGGTAGTCCGGTCGCTGGTTTTCCAGATCCTGCTCGTCGCCGGTATCGTTTTTTTTGCCCACACCATCTTTCTGAATACCCTCCATAACATGGAGCAGCGTGGCATCAGCACCGGTTTTGGCTTCCTTGACAGCGAAGCCGGTTTCGGCATTCTGATGACCCTGATACCCTTCGATGAAACCTACACCTACGGCCGCACCTTCCTGGTCGGATTGCTCAACACCCTGCTGGTGTCGGGACTGGGTATCTTCTTCGCCACCATTATCGGTTTTATCATGGGCGTGGCGCGGCTCTCCAGAAACTGGATCATCTCGCGACTGGCCACGGTCTATATCGAGGTATTTCGAAATATCCCCCTGCTGCTGCAGATCATGTTCTGGTATTTTGCCGTCCTGCGGCCCTTGCCCGGTCCCCGGCAGAGCCTGATATTCAACGATACGCTGTTTCTCAGCAATCGCGGCCTGTATATGCCAAGCCCCATCTTTGAACAGGGCTTCTGGCTGGTGGTGGTTGCGCTGGCGGTGGCGATTGTGGCCAGCATTCTGGTAGTCCGCTGGGCCCGCAAACGGCAGGAGGCAACGGGTCAACAGTTCCATTCGGTATATGCCTCTATCGGACTGGTGATCGGCCTGCCGCTGCTGACCTATTTCATACTGGGCATGCCGCTGAGCTGGGATTACCCGGTACTGCAGCGTTTCAATATGGCTGGCGGCATGGTGATCATTCCCGAACTGGCGGCCTTGCTGGTGGCATTGAGTATCTACACCGGTACCTTTATCGCCGAGGCGGTCCGTTCCGGCATCCTGGCGGTGAGCCATGGCCAGACGGAGGCGGCCCGTGCACTGGGCCTGCGTCCCGGCCCGACACTACGGCTGGTGATTATTCCCCAGGCGTTGCGGGTGATCATTCCCCAGCTGACCAGCCAGTACCTGAACCTGACCAAGAACTCCTCGCTGGCCACCGCGATCGGTTATCCTGATCTGGTGGCCGTGTTTGCCGGCACCACCCTGAACCAGACCGGTCAGGCGGTGGAAGTGATCGCCATGACCATGGCGGTCTATCTGGCGATCAGTCTCATCATATCGCTGTTCATGAACTGGTATAACAAGCGTATTCAGCTGGTGGAGAGGTAATTTATGAGTGTGCATACCCCCCTTCCAGATCTGCCGCCCCCTACCTTGAGTGTCGGTGTGCTCGGCTGGCTGAGGAGCAATCTCTTCTCCTCGCCGCTGCATACGGTGTTGAGCCTGTTTGCCCTCTATCTGATCTATCTGACGGTACCACCGGTGATCAACTGGGTATTTCTCGATGCCACCTGGGTGGGTGACACACGGGAAGCCTGCAGCGGGGCCGCGGGCGCCTGCTGGGTGTTCATCAAGGTGCGATTCAATCAGTTCATGTATGGTTTCTATCCCGAGTCGCAGCAGTGGCGGATCAATCTGGCCTTTGGCCTGCTGATCGTGCTGGCCATCCCGCTGTTCATCAAGAAGTTTCAGCACAAGGGCAAGCTGGCCCTGTTTATTCTGCTCGTCTACCCGGTGATCAACTTCCAACTCTTCTCCGGCGGGCATTTTGGCCTGCCCCATGTGGAGACGGCCAGATGGGGGGGGCTCAGTCTGACCCTGATCCTGGCCGGTGTCGGTATCGCCGCCGCCCTGCCCCTGGGTATCGTGCTGGCCCTGGGCCGGCGTTCCACGATGCCCATGGTGAAGTCGGTCTCGGTGGTGTTCATCGAGTTCTGGCGCGGCGTGCCTCTCATCACCGTGCTGTTCATGTCGTCGGTGATGCTGCCGCTGTTTTTGCCGGAGGGAACCAACTTTGACAAGTTGCTGCGAGCCATGATCGGAATCGCGCTGTTTCAGTCGGCCTACATCGCCGAGGTGGTGCGTGGCGGCCTGGCGGCGATACCCAAGGGACAGTATGAGGCGGCCGAGGCGCTGGGGCTCAGCTATTGGAAGAGTATGGGGCTGATCATCCTGCCGCAGGCGTTGAAGATGGTGATCCCCGGCATTGTCAATACCCTTATTGCCCTGTTCAAGGACACCACCCTGGTGCTGATTATCGGTCTGTTCGATCTGTTGGGGGTTATCCAGCAGGCGTTCGCCGATCCGAACTGGCTGGGTTTCTCCATCGAGGGCTATGTGTTCGCCGCCGGTATCTACTGGATTTTCTGTTTCGGCATGTCGCGCTACAGCATGGCGTTGGAAAGGAAGCTGGATACCGGCTATCGCGGGAAATCATGATCAATAAACGAGCGTTGGAGAGACAATATGGCTGACACCGACAACCCACAGCGTACGCCGCCGGTATCTGCAGAAGTGACGATCGAGATGCGGGGCGTACATAAATGGTATGGCCAGTTTCATGTCCTGAAGGACATCAACCTGTCGGTAAAACGGGGTGAGCGGATTGTTATCTGTGGCCCCTCCGGTTCCGGTAAATCCACCCTGATCCGCTGTATCAACCGTCTGGAAGAGCACCAGAAGGGACAGATCATCGTGGACGGCACCGAACTGACTGATGACGTCAAGCATATTGATCGGGTGCGCAAGGAGGTCGGTATGGTGTTTCAGCACTTCAATCTGTTCCCCCACCTGACCGTTCTGGAGAACTGCTGCCTGGCGCCGATCTGGGTGCGCAAGATGCCGCGCAAGAAGGCCGAGGCGGCGGCCATGGAGTATCTGGAGAAGGTAAAGATCCCCGAGCAGGCGAAGAAGTATCCGGGGCAACTCTCCGGTGGACAGCAGCAGCGCGTGGCCATTGCCCGCAGCCTGTGCATGAATCCCCATATCATGCTGTTCGATGAGCCCACCTCGGCACTCGATCCGGAGATGATCAAGGAGGTGCTGGACACCATGATCGAGCTGGCCGAGAGCGGCATGACCATGCTCTGCGTAACCCACGAGATGGGTTTTGCCAAGACCGTGGCCAATCGGGTGATTTTCATGGACGTGGGTGAGATCATCGAGGAGAACGAGCCCCATGAGTTCTTCAACAATCCCCAGTCCGACCGCACCCAGCTGTTCCTCAGCCAGATTCTGCAACACTGAAAACCACCGCCCGCCAGGCCATGGCGGGCGGGCGGTCATCCTTCCAGTGCGGCAAGCAGCCGGTCGGTCATGTCCAGGGCCTGCTGTTCATAATGGCCGCCGAACAGGTTGAGATGGTTCAGGATATGGTAGAGGTTATAGAGGATTTTCCGGGTTTTATAGCCTGAATCCAGCGGCCAGACATCATTGTAGGCGTCGTAAAAACGGCTGGGGAATCCGCCAAACAGTTCGGTCATGGCCAGATCCGCCTCCCGGTCACCGAAATAGACGGCAGGGTCATAAATGACCGGCTGACTATTGCAGTCATAACCGAGGTTGCCGGACCAGAGGTCGCCATGCAGCAATGAGGGTGCCGGATTGTGCCCGAGCAGTCCGGGAAGTTTTTCCAGAAGCCGTTCACCGTGTTTTGACAGTGCCCCCCGATAGCCATGCTTTGCTGCCAGTGCCAGCTGGTGCCCCAGGCGCTGGTCGCGCCAGAAATCGACCCAGTCAGCCCCGCGATGGTTGGGCTGGGGCGTGGTTCCGATGTAATTGTCCTGCTTCCAGCCAAACTGCTCATGGACCGTGCGATGCAGTGCCGCCAGCTTGTGTCCGGCGAGCACCGGGTCACCGTGGTTTTCCAGCGGAATGTATTCCAGCACCAGGTAGGCATGCCCAGTTGCCGCGCCGTGGCAGATCACTCTGGGTGTGCGGATAGCCCGGGCTTCGGCCAGTGTCTGCAGTCCCGCGGCCTCGCTGGCAAACATGGCCAGGTTATCGGCCCGATTGAGTTTGACGAAGTACTTTTGTCCCTGGAGGATGAGTTCGATCGCCTGATTGATACAGCCGCCCCCCAGGGAGCGCACGTGGTATTCAATGCCCCGTGAGCCGGTGATCTGTTCGGCAATATATGGCAGGCTGTCGTCCCAGCCGCTCATTGTTGGGCAGGGGCTGTCGGGTGTCGGCCGAGACGTTGGTGCAACGGGCTGGTACGGGGGAAATGGGCGCGCAGAAACTCCATCTGATCCGCCAGTACATTGTGTCCCTGAAGATAGATGTACTCGGCATGGGTCGGGATGAAGGGAATGGCCAGTAGCTGCATGCCGGCCTCTTCCGGCGTCCGGCCCGCCTTGTGATTGTTGCAGCGGATACAGGCGGTGACCACGTTGTTCCAGTGATCCGGGCCGCCCAGGCTGAGGGGGCGCACATGATCCCGCGACAGCAGTTTCTTGGGAAAGTGTTGGCCGCAATAGAGACACAGGCCACCGTCACGCTGGAACAGGGTCTGGTTGTTCAGCGGCGGGACATAGCCGGTCCGCATCTTCTCAAGCGCCCGGCTGTTGCCATGGGTTGCAATGATGGAGTTGACATCGACACGGCTCTGCCTGTGGGTGCGGGCATTGATGCCACCATGCACCCGGTAGAGCATGCGGCCACAGGTATAGGCGATCTGATCAAGAAAATGCAGGCGCACGGCATCCCGGTAGTCGACCCACTCAAGAGGCATGCCGGCCAGATCGGTACGCAGTATCAGTTGTTGGAACCCTGCCATTTAAAAGCCTTGGTAACTGACTGTTTAGTTAGCACAGTTTGATAGGGGTTGTAAATGGTCGGATCCCATGGGCTTTATATGGAAAAAAGGCGAGGTTTCAGGCGGGTCCGGGGAGTTGGAAAAACCGTCACATGGCTGAAAAAGTGGTTGACAAGCAGCCGGCGGACTGTCGGTTGGAGTGGCTGTTATGCACAGCTGCGGTGCAGCAAAGTGCTGTCCGGGCTGAAGCGGGTGCACGCCTTTATCAGCAAATGCTAAAATAGTATAACAAATTGATTTTATTGAACTTATTCTCACTGACAACTTTTTTGTCAGATTAACAAAAAGGTAATGATTTACTGGCTTCGCGGCCAGTTCCAACGGTTTTTCAACAGAGTTATCCACAGCTTCTGTGGATAAGGCAAAATGTCTGTTGTGGCATAAGCAGTTAGCGAAGAATGTGAAGATTTTTGCTTACTTGGAGTGGCGGGGTTTCCGCATCTGGCGCCACCCAGGCAACCGGTCGGCCGAGAGACGCCTAGTGTTAAATCAGCGGCAGTCAGGTAGCATTCCGGCATGCCTGAACAACTGATTTTGCGGGTCGCGGTGCCTGCCCCGCTGCACCACAGTTTCGACTACCTGCCACCGCCTGACGCGACTCCCGGGCAACTGATTCCGGGAGTGCGTGTGCGGGTGCCGTTCGGTCGGAGTGAGCGGTGTGGCGTGTTGCTGGAACTGGCCACACTTGCGGATGTTGACGGCCGCCGCCTGAAGCCTGCCTATGCCGTGCTGGATGCAGTGCCCCTGTTCGCCGCCGCCGATCTGGCCCTGCTGCGCTGGGCGGCCGGATATTACCAGCACCCCCTCGGCGAGGTGATCGCCAACGCCCTGCCGGTGCGCCTGCGCAAGGGTGAGCCGCCGATTCCGGTACTGCAGAAGATCTGGTCGGTGACCGCGCTGGGCGCCCGGCAGGATCCGGCGGCACTGCGGCGCGCCCCGAAGCAGGCTGAACTGCTCAGGCTGTTGCTGGAGTCCCGTGGCGGTCTGGTTCAGGAGCAGATTTATCAGGCCTGCGGGGCCTGTCGCCAGGCACTACAGGCGCTGCAGGCCAAGGGTTGGGTTGTCGCCGGTGAGCGGCTGCCGGAGGCATTCACTCCCCCCCTGCCGGGGCAGCCGGCCCCGCCGCTCAATGCGGACCAGCAGGGCGCGGTCGAGGCAATTGATCCAGGCTGCTTCGGGGCCTATCTGCTGGACGGGGTGACCGGTAGTGGCAAAACCGAGGTCTATCTTGCCCTGGTGGAGAAAGTATTGGCATCCGGCCGCCAGGCCCTGGTGCTGGTGCCCGAAATCGGCCTGACCCCGCAGCTGATCCGCCGCTTCGAGCGGCGCCTGGGAATGGGGCTGGCGGTCCTGCACTCCGGACTGGCGGCCGGCGAGCGGGAGAGTGCCTGGCATCTGGCCCGGCTGGGGCATGCGGCGGTGGTACTGGGCACCCGTTCCGCATTGTTTGTGCCGTTACCGGCGCTGGGGCTGATTGTGGTGGATGAAGAGCATGACCTGTCGCTCAAACAGCAGGATGGGTTTCGCTATTCAGCCCGGGACCTGGCAGTGATCAGGGCGCAGCGCAGTGACTGTCCGGTCATACTGGGTTCCGCCACCCCCTCCCTGGAGACGCTGCAGAATGCCCGCGGCGGTCGTTACCGGCACCTGCGGCTGACCCGGCGGGCTGGTGCGGCCATGCCGGCGCGCATGGATCTGCTGGATATCCGCTCGGTGCGCATGGAGGCGGGGTTGTCGCCGGTACTGGTGCAACAGTTGCGGGAGACATTGGCCGAGGGAAACCAGGCGCTGCTGTTTATCAATCGGCGGGGCTACGCGCCGATTCTCACCTGTCACGCCTGCGGCTGGGTGGCCCAGTGTCGTCGCTGCGATGCCCGTATGACCCTGCATGCCGCCAGCCGCTTGCTCTGGTGCCATCACTGTGGCTCGCAGCGGCGCCAGGATGTCCAATGCCCTGAGTGTGGCGATGCTGATCTGCGCGCCCTGGGACAGGGAACCGAGCGGGTTGAGGAGGTGCTGGCCGGCTATTTTCCGGAGGCGGGCATTGTCCGTATCGATCGTGATACCACGCGCCGCAAGGGGAGTCTTGACCGGATGCTGGGGGAGATCCGCAAAGGTAAGCACTCACTGCTGCTGGGAACCCAGATGCTGGCAAAGGGGCACCATTTCCCCGACGTGACCCTGGTGGGCATACTGGATGTGGATCAGGGGCTGTTCGGGGCCGATTTCCGGGCCGCCGAACGCATGGCGCAGCTGATCATACAGGTGGCGGGGCGGGCCGGGCGCGCGGAAAAACCGGGGCGGGTACTGATCCAGACCCGCCATCCCGACCATCCCATGATGCAGCTGCTGGTGCGCCGGGGCTATGGGGCCTTTGCCGCCGAGATGCTGGCAGAGCGGCAGGCGGCCGCCTTTCCCCCGTTCAGTTATCAGGCGCTGCTGCGGGCGGAAGCACCCCAGGAGGCGGCGCCCCGGGAATTTCTGGAGCAGGCGAGTGATCTGGCCGCGGCCCTGGTCCAGGGGCGGGTCGAGCTGTGGGGTCCGGTGCCGGCGCCGATGGAACGGCGGGCGGGGCGCTTCCGCGCCCATCTGCTGCTGCAGGCGGATCAGCGCGCCGATCTGCAGCGGCTGTTGTCCATCTGGGTGCCCCAGCTGGGAACGCTCAAGTCGGCGCGGCGTGTGCGCTGGTCGATCGATGTGGATCCGCAGGAGATGTTCTGATCCGCTCCAGACAACCGTGCTGCTCTGTCACCTCCGTATGCCCTGTTCCGTCATCCGCAGTTACCCTGTCAGCGGCTTTGTTGTATCCTTATTCGTTTCCGTTTTTCCGTTGGGTAGAAGATGAAGAACCTGATACAGCAGTTGGTTTCCCAGGCCTTGGCCAGGGTCGCCGCGGATGGCCGGATCGGCGATGCGCCGATTCCCCGGCCAATCATTGAGCGCGCCCGGGATCCACGGCATGGTGATTTCGCCTGCAATGTGGCGCTGGTGCTGGCCAAGGCGGCGCGCTGCAAGCCGCGTGACTTGGCTGAACAGCTGATCGCCGCCCTGCCCGCCTCGCCGGCGGTGGCCAGGGTGGAGATTGCCGGCCCCGGCTTTATCAACTTTACCCTGGCGGAGGACGCCTATCGTGCGGTGATCGGCGACGTGCTGAATCAGGGGCATGGGTATGGTCGCAGCAGTTTGGGCCAGGGCAAGCGTATCCAGGTGGAGTTCGTCTCCGCCAATCCTACCGGGCCGCTGCACGTGGGGCATGGCCGGGGCGCCGCCTACGGTGCGGTCGTGGCCGATCTGCTGGAGGCGGTGGGCTACGACGTGCACCGGGAGTACTATGTCAACGACGCCGGACGGCAGATGGATATCCTGGCGGCCAGTGTCTGGCTGCGCTACCTGGAGCTGTGCGACGAAACCATCCCCTTCCCGGCCAACGGCTATCGCGGCGACTACGTCTGGGATATCGCCGCGACCCTGCACCGGGAACACGCCGACAGCTACCGGCATGCGGCGGACGAGGTGTTTGCGGGTGTGCCGGCGGACGAGCCGGCCGGTGGCGACAAGGAGAAGCATATCGATGGGGTGATCGAGCAGGCCAAAAAGCTGCTCGGCGACAACCGCTACCGCTATGTCTTCGAGTTGGCCCTCAACACCATCCTGGACGATATCCGTGACGACCTGAGCCTGTTCGGCGTCACCTATCAGGAGTGGTACTCGGAGCGCAGCCTGACCGATTCCGGTGCCGTGAACAAGGCCCTGCAGCGCCTGCGCGACTCCGGTCATGTGTACGAGAAGGGCGGTGCCCTCTGGTTCAAGTCCACCGACTTTGGTGATGAGAAGGACCGGGTGGTGGTGCGGGACAACGGCCAGACCACCTACTTCGCCTCCGACATCGCCTATCACATGGACAAGCTGGAGCGCGGCTTCGAGCGGGTGATTGATGTCTGGGGCGCCGACCACCACGGCTATGTGCCGCGGGTCAAGGCGGCGATGCAGGCGATGGGTGACGATCCCTCCCGGCTCGATGTGCTGCTGGTGCAGTTCGCCATTCTCTATCGCGGTGGCGAGCGGGTGCAGATGTCGACCCGCTCCGGCTCCTTCGTCACCCTGCGGGAGTTGCGTAAGGAGGTGGGTTCGGATGCAGCGCGCTTTTTCTACGTGATGCGCAAGTGCGAGCAGCACATGGATTTCGACCTGGATCTGGCCAAGTCCCAGTCCAGCGACAATCCGGTCTACTACGTGCAGTACGCCCATGCCCGGGTCTGCAGCGTGCTGCGTCAGGCGGCGGAGAAGGGCATTCCGGTGGAGATCACCCCGGGTGAGCGGAACCTGGAGCGGCTGACCGAGGCCCACGAACAGGCCCTGCTGAAGACCCTGGCACGCTATCCCGAGGTGGTCGAGATCTCGGCCCTGAACGAGGAGCCACACCAGTTGACCCACTATGTGCGGGATCTGGCCAACGACTTCCACACCTACTACAACGCCCACCAGTTTCTGGTGGAGGATGAAGGGCTGCGGGATGCCCGGATCAAGCTGATTCTGGCGGTGCGCCAGGTGCTGCGCAATGGCCTCAATCTGCTGGGGGTCTCCGCGCCGGAGAAGATGTAATGCCGCGGGATTACAAGAGTCGGGTGACACCCCAGCGAAAGGGCAAGAAGCAGCCCACCTCCGGTTGGGTCTGGTTTGTCGGTGGCCTGCTGGTGGGTCTGTTCGCCTGCCTGCTGGTCTGGCTCAAGCTGGCCCCGGAGGGGCCGCAGAAGCCGAGGCCGGCAGTCGTCAGCCGTCCGCACAGTGCGCCCCAGGAGGAGGTTGAGCCGCCGGCGCCGGAGTCGGCCAGATCAGCGTCCGCACCGAAACCCCGTTTCGACTTCTACACCATCCTGCCGGAGATGGAGGTGGTGGTGCCGGACCCGGAGCCGGAAGCAGGCAGTACGCCGGCTTCTGCGCCGGCTATTGCGAGTGCAGCGCCCGTGGTCACCGCGGGTGCCCAGGCCAATGCCGCGGCGGCCTACTACATGCTGCAGATGGGTTCGTTCAGGAAGTTCGGCGACGCCGACAAGCTGAAGGCGAGCCTGGCCCTGGTGGGCATCGAGGCTGAGATCCAGAAGTTTACCCTGGAGGGTGGTGAGGTGTTTCATCGGGTGCGCAGCGGTCCCTACACCAGCGGCCAGGTCAATACCCTGCGTGCCCGGCTGGCCCAGAACAATATCAACAGCCTGGTGATCAAGCTGAAGAAATAACCGGGCTGCCTGCGATATCAAGCCGGGTGGAAAAGCCAGCAGCGGAGTTGCATCGAATCGTAGGAGCGGCTTCAGCCGCGAAGGGTTCTTCCGCAGGTCGCGGCTGAAGCCGCTCCTACGGGCGGGTGTGCATGGTTTGTGGATAAAGTGCGCCCATTCGGTATGAAGATCAGCTGGAACGGTCCTCGCGCCACTCGTAAAACTCCATGCTGTCCGGCCGGCATTTGCCGCAGCTGGAAGCGCAGGCGGCGCTGATCTGCTGGCGCCGCACCTTGCCCTTGCGTATCCAGGTCTCCAGCATGCCGCGTGCCGCATCCGGTGTCGTGCCCAGATGCAGGGCGATGTCGGACAGACAGACCGCCCCCCGGTGTTGCAGATAGTTTTTGATATCGGCCAGCATCAGGTAGATGCCTTGTTGTTGGTCAATGCGGGAGCCTGCAGGTCACGGTTGCCCCAGATGCGCAGCCCCGAGATAACCAGCGTGATGAACAGTCCCAGGCCGATGATCCAGGCGGCTGAACTGGCACTGTGCCTGCCGAAGGTCGCGGCCTGATAGAAGACGGTGGAGGTGGTGTAGGCGACACCCGTGGTCCAGGCGGCGACAAACAGGGCCCAGGCGCCGCCGGCTTCACGTACGATGGCGCCGATGGTGGCGGCACAGGGGAAGTAGAGCAGGATGAACAGCAGGTAGGCGAAGGCGCCGGCCTGGCCGTCGAAGCGGGCCGCCATGGCGCCGAAGATGCCGTCGTTGACCGCCTGCGCCGCGGCTGCGTTTTCAAGTGAACTGATATCGCCCACATCAAGCCCCAGGGGGTCGAGCACTGTGTCACGAATGGCCGCAAGATTCTCCGGGACGGTGGCCGCTGCCTCGCCCAGGCGGGTCCAGAGATTGAATGGAGCCGTTTCTCCGACCGTGCCGGCATCCTGTTCCGCCAGACGGGTGTAGATGGAATCGAGGGTGCCTACCACCACCTCTTTCGCCAGCACGCCGGTAAAGATACCCACAGTGGCCGGCCAGTTCTCCTGGCGGATCCCCATCGGTGCAAACAGCGGTGTCACCGATTTGCCCATTTCACTGAGTATCGACTGGTCGCTGTCCTGATTGCCAAAGCTGCCGTCGCTGCCGATGGAGTTGAGTACATTCAGGGCCAGCACCATCACCACGATCACCTTGCCGGCGTCGTGGATGAACAGTTTGACCCGGTCCCAGGTACGCAGCATGACCCCTTTAAGGGTCGGCAGGTGGTAGGGTGGCAGTTCCATCATGAAGCCGCTGCTCTCGCCGGAGAGCAGGGTGCGGCGCATGATCATGCCGGTGAGCACCGCGATCAGGATGCCGATCAGATAGAGCAGAAATACCAGGTTCTGGCCGTTGCTGGGAAAGAAGGCGGCGGCGAACAGGGCGTAGACCGGTAGCCGCGCGCCACAGGACATGAAGGGATTCATCAGAATGGTGAGCTTGCGCTCCCGCTGGTTCTCCAGGGTGCGGGTGGCCATCACCGCGGGGACATTGCAGCCGAAGCCGACAATCAGCGGCACGAACGCCTTGCCCGGCAGGCCGATGGTGCGCATGGCGCGGTCCATCACAAAGGCGGCCCGGGCCATGTAGCCGGTGTCCTCAAGCACCGAGAGAAACAGATAGAGACAGGCAATGATGGGAATGAAGGTGGAGACCACCTGGATACCGCCGCCAAAGCCGTCGGCAATAAATACCCGGGCCCACTGCGGCAGCCCCAGCCCGGCCAGCCAGTGATTCGCCCCTTCCACCATAACCGCGCCGACAGCCATGTCGAAGAAGTCGATGAAGGCACCGCCGATGTTGATGGTGAACATGAACATCAGGTACATCAGCAGCATGAAGATGGGAATGCCGACGACCTTGTTGAGGGCAACCTTGTCAATCCGGTCGGACAGATTCCGACCGATCCTGCCCTGTTCGCGTATCACCCGCTGGGCCAGGACATGGGCATGACCATAGCGGGCGTCGGCGATATGAATATCCGCATCCTCGCCGGCCCGGTCACGGATATGCGCCTGCCACTGTTCCACCAGCGGGCGTATCGCCTCTCCCGCCAGGCTAAAGGCGTGGCCGTCATTCTCCAGCAGTTTCAGCGCCAGCCAGCGCCGGTTGGCCGCTACCGGCACCTCGTCGAGATGGGAAGTGATCTCGGTGATGGCCTGTTCCACGCAATCTTCGTGGGTGACCTGAAACGCCTGGTTGTCTTGTCCGATCAGGTCGGCAATGGCCTGTTTGAGTGGCCCGATGCCCTCCCCCGTAACCGCCACCACCGGCACCACCGGGCAGCCCAGCTCCCGGCTCAGCAGGTCGATGTCGACCTGGATGCCGCGCTTGCGTGCCACATCCATCATATTGAGTGCCACAACCATGGGTACCCCCATCTCGCGCAACTGCACGCTGAAGTAGAGATTGCGCTCCAGATTGGAGGCGTCCAGCACATTGATAATCAGTGCGGCGTCACGGGAGAGCAGGTAGTCGCGGGTAATCTGTTCATCGATGGAGGAGGCATCCAGTGAGTAGATGCCCGGCAGATCGATAATGGCCACATCCCTGCCGGCGAGCTGGAAGCGCCCCTCCTTGCGATCCACGGTCACGCCCGGCCAGTTTCCGGTCTTCTGCCGGATGCCGGTAAAGGCGTTGAACAGGGCGGACTTGCCGCAGTTGGGATTGCCGCCCAGGGCGATGGTGATCACACTCTTCTCCGGTGACCGGTGGCTCCGGCCGTGAAATGGCGTTATGGGTCGAGCGGCTGCATCAGCAGTTTTTCGGCAACAGTGCCGCCCAGCGCAACCCGGGTGCCGGCGCTGGCTACCACCACGCCGCGGTTGCGTTGTTGCAGGACGCTGATCTCTGAACCGACCCGTAACCCCAGACCCAGCAGGCGCCTGGCCAGCCTCTTTCCTCCCAGGATTTGGGCGATGCGGGCCTGTGTCCCAGCCGGGATGAGATCCAGGGTGATAGTGTTGTCAGCGATCAGGGCGTCCATTACCGCAATATCTCAATAAGAATGATTAACGTTTAATCTATCACTGTTGTATATCAGGAACAACTGATTGAGGTAAAAAACTTTGGAAAAACGGGGTTGTCTGTGCATCCGATCGTAGGAGAAGCGGCTGCAGCCGCGAATGGCTCTCCGGCGGCCTGCAGGTCGCAGCTAAAGCAGCTCCTGCAACCGGGTGCGTTACCATTGGCCGGAGCCGCCGTCGGTGTCCACGGGGCGCCCTATAATTCCGGCTTCTGCAGCAGATCAACCCGTGAAGGTTTGAGGAAATGGGCGCCATCCTCCCCCATGTGGCGGTTGAAGGCGTTGCGGATGCGCCGGTAGAGGGCTTCATCGATCTGGTGCTCGGTGTGGGTGACCTGGAGCATCCGTTCATCAAACTCGGTGAAATCCCGATAGCTGCCCGGCGCGTTGAAAAAGATCTGCTTGATCAATAACAGCTCGCCTTTTGACACGCTGTTTTGTAGCGCCTCGAAAGCGGCCTCGCGGACCGCTTTTTCGTCATTGAACAGGCGCATTATTTCATTGAAATCTCCGGCATAGACCGGCTCCGAGATATAGGCCAGGCCCCCCGGTCTGAGCACCCGCGCAATCTCGGACAGGCCCTGTCCCATCAAGGGTACGGGCACATGGTGCAGTGATTTAAGCATGATGACGATATCGACACTGTTGTCATCCAGGTCGATCGCTTCCGCCCCGCCGGCACAAAAAGTGACGTTGGGCAGGTCATCGATCAGCAGATTCTTTTCGTGTTGTATTATATCCACTTCCGTGGCGATGATCTGGCGAGGTCCGAAGCGTTCGGCCAGTTGACGGGTCATCCAGGCGCGCCCACAGCCCAGTTCAAGCAGGAGCTTGTCCTGAACCGGGAGATATTGCTGAATAATCTCCAACTCTGTGGCGGTCTGATATTTTTCCGGAGCGTTGATCTGCATGCTGCTGTTCCTGCTGTATGGGTTATCAGGCGGGATCCGGTTTCACCATTACCGGATAGCCGCGTTGCGTATGGTGCCTATGTTGATGGCGGATAATCTATAACACAATGATAAAATTTAAACTGAAGCAGAAGATTCGCCGCTGGTATGGAAATCAGCTGGACCAGTTGCGGCTGCATCTGTCACGCCATGACGCCCTGCTGCAGCTCTCCCTGCTGGGTCTGCTCACCGGCCTGCTGGCCGGTACGGTGATCGTGCTGTTCCGGGTGATCGTGGAGCAGACCCAGGCCGGCTTCCTGGCCGAGAGATTGCCCGAGAACTATGAGGCCCTCTCCCCCTGGCTGCGTTTTCTGCTGCCGATTGCCGGGGCGATGGTCATTGCCCTGTTTTTTCATCGCTATGCCCGGGGGGAGACGGTACTCGGTGTCACTTATGTGATGGAGCGGCTGGCCTATCACCAGGGTTATCTTACCCTGCGTGGTTTTGTACTGCAGTTTGTCGGCGCTGCGGCGGCCATCATCAGTGGTCACTCGGTCGGCCGGGAGGGTCCGCATATATTGCTGGGTGCGGCGGCGGGGAGCCTGCTGGGGCAGCGACTCTCCCTACCGAATAACAGCATCCGTACCCTGCTCGGCTGCGGTACCGCGGCCGGTATTGCCGCCTCTTTCAACACCCCCCTGGCGGGGGTGATCTTTGCGCTCGAAGTGGTGATGATGGAGTACTCGCTGACCAGCTTCACCCCGGTCATCCTGGCGGCGGTGACGGCGACCGGGATCTCCATCGCGGTGTTTGGCAATGCGCCGGCGTTTGCAATTCCGCCCATGACCCTGCCATCCCTGGCGGAGATACCGGTGGTGCTGCTGCTCGGACTCCTGGTGGGCGGACTCGCGTCGCTGTTTATTCACCTGATGCAGGTGACCATGGAACGGGTGAACCGGGTGTCGTTCTGGCGGCGCATCCTGGTCGCCGGCGTGCTGATGGGGGCGATCGGCTTTCTGGTGCCCCAGGCCATGGGTATCGGTTATGACACGGTTAACAGCGCCCTGCTGGGTGAACTGGGGATAGCGCTTCTGATGGTGATCGTGGTGGCCAAGGTGCTGGCCACCGTGGCCTGTCTCGGCCTGGGTGTTCCGGGGGGGAATATCGGGCCGCTGCTGTTCCTCGGTGGCTGCCTGGGCAGCCTTATCGGTCAGATTGCCACGCACATCTTCAATCACGAGACGATGGCTGTCGGTCTCTATGCCCTGCTCGGCATGGGTGCGATGATGGGTGCCACCCTGCAGGCGCCGCTGGCGGCGCTCACCGCCATGATGGAGCTGACCCATTCACCCCAGACCATCATGCCCGGCATGCTGGTGATCGTGGTGGCGGGACTTACCGTCAGCGAACTATTCCGCAAGGAGTCCCTGTTCCTCACCCTGATGCGCGCGATCGGCAAGGACTATGATGCCAATCCGGTGATGCTGGCACTGCGGCGCGCCGGGGTTGCCAGCGTCATGGGCAAGCGCTTTGTGCGCCCCGATCGCCGGATCAGCCGTGACAAGGCCGAGGCGCTGTTGCAGGAGGAACCGGAGTGGCTGCTGATCCAGGGGGAGGGTCGGCCGGTGAGCCTGATGCCGGCAGTGGATCTGGTGCGTTATCTGAAAACCGAAGCGGCGGAGGCGAAACCTGAGCTGGATCTGCTGGCAATCCCGGGACAGCGCATGGATGTGGCGCCGATCTATCTCCAGGCCACCCTGCAGGAGGCGCTGGAACGACTCAACAGCGGGGCCGAGGCGCTGTATGTGGAACGCATGACCGCTCCCGGCATACGGCGGATCTATGGTGTACTGACCCGTGAGCAGGTGGAGTCTGCCTATAAAATCTGAGTCCGCGGCCTATGCTCTGGTGTGACGGATCATGTCTGTTGATAGGGCGCAAGGGAAGCACGCTATACTGCCGTCACTGCATGCAGCCCCCGGCTTCGCGGCGTAGTATCAAACCAGAGGCCGGGCCTTTATGCATCGGGAGGGGCAGGTCTGCAAGGGAGCGAGTAGCGATGGCAGAAGAGAAAAAACAGGACAAGAAGATAGTGCGCAAGGTGCTGGCACAGGGGCGCTGGGACGGTTTTACCAACGTGAAATACGAGATGCTGCGGCAAATCAATACCACCCACGCCCTCTGGACCATCATCCGTTCCAATGACAAGCATCAGGCCCGGCTCAATGCGATCACGATGATCCTCAACTCAGTGTCCTGTGCGCGGCTCAATCCCAAACTGGATTTCGTGCCGGATCCCAAGGTGCTGGTATCCGGTGCCCGGGAGCTTGAGATCATGGAGGCGCAGTTGCTGAAGATAGGCGAGTTTACCCATTGAGCGGGTTGGGTCTCAGCGTCGGACAGCTCCTGGCGATCTGCGCCGCGTGGACGCTGTATGGCGCTCTGCACTCGTTTTTGGCTTCGCTGAAGTTGAAGCGATGGGTGGCTGGGCGCTGGCCCGGACGCATGCCGCTCTACCGGCTGGCATTCAATCTGCTGGCGGTGGTCACCCTGATTCCGCCGCTATTCCTGGTCTATCATTGGCGCGGCGACTATCTCTGGCAGTGGAGTGGTGTGGGCTGGTGGGTCGCCAATGGGCTGGCACTGGCCGCGGTGGGGGGGATCGTCTGGTCGCTGCGGTATTATGACGGCAGCGAGTTCAGTGGCATGCGGCAGTGGCGCGCAGGGGAGCGGCGGGTGGAAGACCAGGAGCGCTTCTACATTTCACCGCTGCACCGATTTGTGCGTCATCCCTGGTATTTTCTCGGGTTGGTCATCCTCTGGACCCGGGATATGGACGGCGTGCGGCTGGTCTCCAGCCTGATCATCACCGGCTATTTTGTCATTGGTTTACGCCTTGAGGAGCGCAAGTTGCTGGTGTACCACGGTGAACGCTATCGCCGCTACCGGGAACGGGTTCCGGCGCTGATTCCTCTGCCCTGGCGTTACCTCACGACCAGCCAGGCGAAGGCGCTGATGAAGGATGGTCGTCGCGAAAAAAATCGCCGCTCTCCTTCAGTATCCGGGTAAACGGTCGACTCTTAAGGGTAGCGTATCACGGCCGGCGCTGCGAGCTGAGTGCATCGGCAGCGTCGGAACGCCGATTTCAGGAGAGTGACAATTATCCACAGAGGTGAGCAATGCAGGAGTATTCTGAGAAGCGGGACTTTTATCGCATGGCGGTGGAGTGTGCGGCGCGCTACAGGGTAGCCGGTACGGACAGCGTTCAGACCGCCACGGTGAAAGATCTCAGCGCCAGTGGTGTGCAGCTGCGCACCGACCACGAGGTGGACGCTGGTGCCGTCCTGAATGTGGAGATTCAACCCGGCAAGGCGATCACCCCTCCCCTGCATGCGGTGGCCAAGGTGATCCGCTGCACCCCGGCCGGGACCGGGCAGGGTGGTGGCTTCTCCATTGCCTGCACCATCGAACGGATGCTGCCGGTGGATGGGGCGGACCCCGGGTTTCCCTGATTGAGCGGCCCGGTTACCTGCACCGGCGCTCGACCCGGTTCGCAACGCCGCCTGCCAGGTAATCCCGGATGTTCGCCGTGACCCCGTCCAGCAGGCGTTGCCGCGCCTCCCGGCTGGCCCAGGCGTTGTGCGGGGTAACGATCAGGTTGGGAATATCCGCCTGCAACAGGGGGTTGGCGTCGTCGGGAGGCTCCCGGGTAAGCACATCCACACCGGCCCCGCCCAGCGCCCCCTCTCGCAACGCATTTGCCAGCGCCTGCTCATCGACAATGCCGCCTCGCGCCGTGTTGATCAGCAGTGCATCCGGCCGCATCAAGGCCAGTTCCGTGGTGCCGATCAGGTTTTCGGTCTCCGCTGTCAGCGGGCAGTGCAGGGTCAGAATATCCACCTCAGGCAACAGTTCATGCAGTGGCAGGCGCCCGGGCCGGGCGGGCCCGCCCGGGCGCTGTGCCAGCAGGACCTGCATCCCGAATGCCTCGGCAATCCGGGCAACGCCCCGGCCCAGGGTGCCGTATCCAACGATCCCCAGGGTCTTGCCGGCGACCTCGCGAATCGGGTAGTCCATCAGGCAGAACATGTCACTGTGCTGCCAGTCACCGCGTCGTACCGCTGCCTGGTACTCCAGCAGCCGGGTGGTGAGGGCGAGGATCAGGCAGAAGGTGTGCTGGGCCACGGTGGCGGTGCCGTAACCGGTGACGTTGGTGACGGCTATGCCCTGCTCGGCGGCGGTCTCCAGGTCCACGTTATTGGTGCCGGTCGCTGACACACAGACCAGCTTCAGCTCAGGCAGTTGCAGCAGCATTTCACGGGACAGCAGCACCTTGTTACTGACCACGACCGCGGCACCGCGAACCCTCTTCAGCGTCTGATCAGCTGCCGTCGTGGCATGGAACTGCCAGTCAAAAGGCGTTGCCGCCAGGGCGCTGAGATCCAGGTCGCCCCTGTCCAGAGTGCTGGCGTCGAGAAAAACGGCTTTGGGTGTGGACATGCGGAGACTCCCTGGGATGGCCCGTGTGATTGTTGGCGGCTGTCTGAAACAGTGTAGATTGTAACAGCAGGCGGAACGCTGCCCGAGTGCCAGGCAGATATCCATTCAGGAGCTTTTTGTGCTGATATTCACCGGCCGGCCGGGGGGGCTAACTTACCCTGCAATTTCAATGGGTTTGGTTGTGCTGGATCGCATACAAGTCCTACTGTTTCAGTCCGGTTTGCGCTAAAATATCCGCCTCACCTGTACAGATAGCGCTGTGCTTACCCGAACCCTAACTGCTGACACCGCGAGTGACTCCGCCTGCCGAGTTGATAGATCCCATGGCTGATCCTGCAATCGAACCCCAGCGTATCCGCGAGATACCCTATAACTACACCTCGTTTTCCGATCGGGAGATCGTCATCCGTTTTCTCGGCGAAGCGATGTGGCAGGTGATTGAAAAGCTGCGCGGCAGTCGTCGCACCGGTCGCTCCGCCCGCATGCTCTATGAAGTGCTCGGGGACATGTGGGTGGTGGTGCGCAATCCCTATCTGCAGGACGATCTGTTGATGGATGCCGCGCGGCGCAGCGCCCTGATCAGTGCCCTCAAACATCGGCTGGATCAGTTCGAGGCGCGCACCAACGGTAATGAAGATGCCATCCGCCTGCTGGCCGCTGCCCGGGTGGCGGTGGATAAGTTCTCCGCCTGTTTCCAGCGCAACCAGGAGTTGCGGCGCCGGGTGAGCCGTGCACTGGCCAGGATCACCCGGCGCGACAACGTGGACTTTGGCGGCCTGGCGCGGGTCTCCCACGCCACCGATGCCACCGACTGGCGTGTCGAGGTGCCCTTCGTGGTGATCTGCCCGGACCGGGAAGAGGAGGTGGCGCCGATCATCGCCGCCTGCATCGCCTGCGGTCTCACCATCATCCCGCGTGGTGGTGGTACCGGCTACACCGGTTCCGCTGTGCCGCTTGATCCCTACTGCGCGGTGATCAATACCGAGAAGCTGGAGCAGCTTGGCGAGATCGAGGAGATCCGCCTGCCGGGGCTCGATGTCCCGGTGCCCACGGTGCGTACCGGGGCCGGCGTGGTGACCAAGCGGGTCTCCGACCTGGCCGCCGAGCATGGCCTCGCCTTTGCGGTGGATCCGACTTCCCAGAACGCCTCCACCATCGGCGGCAATATCGCCATGAATGCCGGTGGCAAGAAGGCGGTGCTGTGGGGCACCACCCTGGACAACCTCGCCTCCTGGCGCATGGTGATGCCGGATGGCAACTGGCTGGAGGTGGAACGGCTGAATCACAATCTGGGCAAGATCCACGAGCAGGCACAGGTCAGCTTCCGCATCACCCGCTACCGGGCGGATGGCAAGAGTCCGGTTGGCGAGCCGGAGATCCTGGAGTTGCCCGGCATCAGCTTCCGCAAGGCGGGGCTGGGCAAGGACGTGACCGATAAGTTTCTCTCCGGCCTGCCCGGGGTGCAGAAGGAGGGCTGCGACGGCCTGATCACCTCGGCCCGCTTTATCCTGCACCGCATGCCGGATCATGTGCGTACCGTCTGCATGGAGTTTTTCGGCTCCGATCTCTCCAAGGCGGTGCCGGCCATTATCGAAATCCGTGACCGTATCGCCGCCACCGCGGACGTGGAAATGGTCGGCCTGGAGCACCTGGATGAACGCTATATCAAGGCGGTCAAGTACAGCACCAAGGCGCCGCGCCGGGAACAGCCCAAGATGGTGCTGATCACCGACCTGGTATCGGATGACGCAGACGCGGTGGCGCAGGCCGCCTCCGAAGTGGTGCGGCTGGTGAATGCCCGCGAGGGCGAGGGCTTCATCGCCGTCAGTCCCGAGGCGCGGCGCCGCTTCTGGCTGGATCGCAGCCGTACCGCGGCCATCTCCGCCCATACCAACGCCTTCAAGGTGAACGAGGACGTGGTGATTCCGCTGGAGCGGCTGGCGGAGTACAGCCGCGGCATCGAGCAGATCAATATCGAACAGTCGATCGGCAACAAGCTGCAGATCATGCGCGCGGTGCTCAACTATCTGGACGGCCCCATGCCCGAGTTGCGTCTGCCGGAAGAGTACGAAGAGTCGGAGGAGAGCCGTGCCATCCTGCGGGCCAAGCGCGACGCCGCCTGCGAGGTGGTGGCCACGGCCGAACAGCGCTGGCGGCAGATCCTGGCCAACCTGGAGGCGCCGGCGGATGACCACCGTGACCTGCTGCGGGAGAAGGAGCTGGCGAAACTGCAGCCGGGCGACACTCTGCTGGAGATGATGCTGCGGCGTGATCTGGTACAGAACTACCGCAAGGAGGTCGCCGCCCGTCTGAACGAGATCTTCGCCGGCCAGGAGATGCTGGCGGTGCAGGCGAGTCTCAACAGCATCCATGCCGAGATCCGTGATGCGCGCCTGTTTGTCGCCCTGCACATGCACGCCGGCGACGGCAACGTGCACACCAACATTCCGGTGCACTCGCACAATTACGCGATGCTGCACGAGTCCGAGCGCATGGTGGAGCGCATCATGGCGCTGGCCAAATCCCTGGACGGGGTGATCTCCGGCGAGCACGGTATCGGCCTGACCAAGATCCGCTTCATGGACGAGGCCAGACTGCGCGATTTCGTCGCCTACAAGGAGCGGGTCGATCCCGAGCGCCACTTCAACCGCGGCAAGCTGATGCCCGGCTCCAACCTGGATGGCGCCTACACCCCGTCGCTGCGCCTGGTGCAACAGGAGGCGATCATCCTGGAGGCGAGCGAGCTGGGCGAGCTGAACGACGACATCAAGCACTGCCTGCGCTGCGGCAAGTGCAAGCCGGTCTGCATGACCCATGTGCCGCGTGCCAACCTGCTCTACTCGCCGCGCAACAAGATCCTCGGCACCGGGCTGATCATCGAGGCGTTCCTCTACGAGGAGCAGACCCGGCGCGGCATCTCGCTGCGCCACTTCGAAGAGATGAACGACGTGGCGGACCACTGCACCATCTGCCACAAGTGCCTCAACCCCTGTCCGGTCGATATCGACTTCGGCGATGTCACCGTACGCATGCGCAAGATCCTCACCGAGCAGGGCAAGAAGCGGCGCAATATCGGCACCTGGGCCGCCATGTCGTTCCTCAATACCACCGACCCGCGCACCATCCGCAGCCTGCGCAAGGGGATGCTCGAATGGGGCTTCAAGGGGCTGGCGCTGGGTCACGCCCTGTTCAAGCGGGCCGGCCTGCTGGGGCGCGGCAAGCAGATCCCCCATGCCACCACCGGACGGCCGGAACCGAAGTCATTGGTGGTGGAGCTGGTGCGCCGGCCGATCCGGGTGGAGCTGCCGAAGAAGACCACCCGGGCGCTGCTGGGGATCGAGGAGAGCGACATGATCCCGATCTTCCGCGATCCGGCCAAGGTCAGCGACGAGTCGGACGCCATTTTCTACTTCCCCGGCTGCGGCTCCGAGCGGCTGTTCAGCGACGTGGGGCTGGCCACCATCGCCATGCTCTATGAGCTGGGCAACGAGGTGGTGCTGCCGCCCGGTTATCTCTGCTGCGGCTATCCCCAGGCCGCCGCCGGCCAGCACGCCAAGGGGCAGGAGATCACCACCGGCAACCGGGTGCTGTTCCACCGGGTGGCCAATACTCTCAATTATATGGATATCAAGACGGTCATCGTCTCCTGCGGCACCTGTATCGACCAGCTGATGAAGTACGAGTTCGAGAAGATCTTTCCCGGCTGCCGGCTGCTGGATATTCACGAGTACCTGATGGAGAAGGGTGTGGTGCTGGCGCATGGCGACAGCACCGAGTATCTGTATCACGACCCCTGTCACAGTCCGATGAAGCAGTACAACCCCACCGAGGTGGCGTCGAAGCTGATGGACAAAAAGGTGCTGTTGTCCGACCGCTGCTGCGGCGAGGCGGGCACCCTGGGCACGGCGCGGCCGGATATAGCCAGCCAGCTGCGCTATCGCAAGGTGGAGGAGCTGGAGCGGGGCATCAAGACATTGAGCGGCGGTGAGCGGGCGGTCAATGGCAATGTGAAGATGCTCACCTCCTGCCCTGCCTGCACCCAGGGGTTGAACCGCTACAAGGACGAGACCGGTCTGGAGGTCTCCTACATCGTTGAGGAGCTGGCCCGCGACCGGTTGGGCGAGGACTGGCAAAAGACCTTCGTCGAGCGGGTTATGCGCGGCGGCATCGAGCGGGTGCTGCTCTGAGAGACGGGTCGGTGCCTCTACGGTGTTGAAAGGCTATCCCCCAATGAGTTGTTGGTCTTGTTTTGGCTTGGCTTGGCGATTCGCCCGGTAGGCGCGGGCCTCGCCGTGAATTCGGCCCGGGGCGGGCCTCCTACAGGTCAAACCCCTCGCCAGTGGCCAGGCGTAGCGGTAGGCGCGGGCCTCGCCGCGAATTCGGCCCGGGGCGGGCCTCCTACAGGTCAAACCCCTCTCCAGCGGCCAGGCGTAGTGGTAGGCGCGGCTCCAGCCGAGAATTTCGCGGATAAATCTGCTCCTACAAAAGGCCACTTCTCATACAACAGTTAACTGGGACGAAACCCCGATCAGTTGTCCCGGTGCCGTGACAGCTCCCGGAGCCGTGCCCGGGCTTCGTCCGGCGCCTCTGTGGTTTCATCCAGCAGGGCCTTGCCGGCCTCGGCCAAAGCCTCAAGCTGCGCCTGGTCGAACAGGGAGCAGGCCGCCTGCAGCGCCTCCGGCGAGGCGGAGAGCAGGCTTGGTAGCAGTTCATGCGTTTCGATCACCGACTCCGGGTCCAGCAGGTCCGCCACCAGCGGATAGGCCAGCAGGGCGTAGTGGGCGGTGCGCGCGGCCTCCTCATCGGACAGTTCCCGCAGCGCTACAGCATCGTTGCCCGCCCCTCTCTTGACCGCCTGCATCACCACGGCCACCAGTTTCTCGACACCCTGCTGGATTTCATGCTGATTATCCACCATGCGGGCCGCCTGTTCATAGGTCTGGTCCAGTCGCTCCTTGATCGAGAGGATCAATTCGCTGTCCGCGTTGTCGGGCAGATGCATCGCCTCATGGACCAGGGCGCGGAAGTCACTGATGAACGCCACCAGCTCCTCGTGGTCGAGCCGTTGTGCCTCTTCAAGCTGAGCCGGGCTGATGCTGCGCTGCGCCTCCGGGAACAGGGGGTTGTGCTGTTTGCGCAGCAGGTGGCGTTCCCGTTTTCCCGGGAAGGTGCTGAATCGAAGTGATGGCATAGGCTACTACTCGTCGCTCTCTTGTTTACTGGGCAGGCGCCAGCGCAGCAGGCCGCCCGGTTTGATGTGGTCAGCTTCATCCTCGATCGCGGGGCCGAGCAGGATGGCCAGCCAGCGGGTATCGTCGTTGCTGTCCAGGGCGATCTTGATGGTCATGGTCAGGGGTACCGACAGAAACATGCCCACGGTGCCCAGGATCCAGCCCCAGAACACCAGGGAGAGAAACACCACCAGGCTGGAGAGACCCAGCCCCTTGCCCATGAAGCGGGGCTCGATCACGTTGCCCACCAGGTTGTTGGCCAGCAGGTAACCCAGGGCCGTCCAGGCGGTACCGCCCGCCCCGAGTTGCACCAGCGCCAGCAGCAGGGCCGGAATGGCGGCGATGATGGAACCGATATTGGGGACGAAATTGAGGAAGAAGGCGATCACCCCCCACAGCACCGGGTAGTCCACCCCGACCGCCAGTAGCCAGAGATAGATGAAGACGCCGGTCAGCAGGCTGGTGCCGGTCTTGATCACCATGTAGCGCTTGATGTTGTCGATGAACTGGTCGAAATGGGGAAACGACTGCTCCGGGTTGGCCAGGATACGCTGCAGTTTTCCCGGAAAACTGGAGGCCTCCAGCAGGATGAACACCACCGTCAGCAGAATCAGGAAAGTATTGGTCAGCAGTCCACCCAGACTGCTCAGTCCCTGGGCCGCCATGGACATCGCCCGGGTCGGGTCGAGCAGCTTGGAGAAGATCTGCTCCGGTAGCGGCACGCCCATGCCCGACAGCCATTGCAGACCTTCACCGGTGAGGGTTTTCAACTTGGCCTGATAAGTGGGCAGCTGGGAGGAGAAGTCATCCACCGCGCTGCCCACCAGTACCCCGAGCAGCAGTCCGATCGCGGCGATCACCAGGATGACCAGTATGATGGCAATCACCGAAGGGACCCGATAAGCGCGCAGAAAAAACAGCGCCGGTGCGGCGATAATGGCGATGAACCCGGAAAGCAGGAACGGCACCAGCACCCCCTGGGCCTCGCGCATGCCGGCCACCACAATGACAAACGCCGCCGTGATCAGCAGGATGCGGCCACCATTGGCAGAACGGGTCGTTTCAGGCACTTAGCGGTACTCGGGAATCGGATTGATGCGAAACCAGGTTTCAGCTTCCGGGTCATACTCCCAGAGTTGCCGGTCCTGAACGGTCTTTTCCACCTGGCGGTCATCAAAAATAAAGCCGATAACGGCGGTCTGGGCGGCGCGGTTTTCAGAAACCAGCTCCGGGAGCCGGATCACCTTGTAGTCGGTGACACTGATATTGTTCAGATTGGTTGGAACCGGGGTTTTGTCGGCGATATCCTGGCGTAGGAAATTGTAGGCCTGGCCCGGGTAGCCCCAGCGCACGGTGGACTGGTAGGCCTTCAGCCGGTTCTGCAGTGTCTCCTCTTTTTTATCCTGCATCAGGTTCAGGGTTTTGCATCCGCTGAGCAGGATGATGGCTGCCAGGATGGCGATGGTTTTCAGAACGGTACCGGTCATGCTGCGCTCCTTGTCTGGTGCCCGCAGTGTAACCCGGATCCAGGCAAAATTGTACGCAGCCGGTTTTATACAGCCGATTTAGCGTCACCGGATGAGACCCGCTGCATGGCTGCGATGGAGGAAAGACAAGGCGACGCTGGAGGAGGTATCATGCGCGGCTTGCCAGGGAGTTAAATTTGATGTCAGAAAGTGTGGAACAGGAGCCTCTGGTCGAGGTCCGGATCGGCAACAGCCAAGTCACTCTGCTGGGCACTGCCCATGTTTCGCGCGCCAGCGCCGAGAAGGTCCGGGAGCTGCTGGACAGCGGTGTCTACGATGCGGTGGCGGTGGAGCTCTGCCCCAGCCGTTATCAGGCCATTCTCGATCCCGATGCCCTCGCCCGCATGGATCTGTTCAAGGTGATCCGGGGCGGCAAGGTGAGCATGGTGGCGGCCAACCTGGCATTGGCGGCCTATCAGCAACGGCTGGCGGAGCAGTTCGATATTGAGCCGGGGGCGGAGCAGCTGGCGGCGATCCGTCACGCCCAGAGGCACCAGAAACCGGTACTGCTGATCGACCGGGAGATCGGCGTCACCCTGAAACGGGTGCTGCACAATGTGCCCTGGTGGAAGCGCTTCGGGCTGTTCGCCGGGCTGCTGGGTAGCCTCATCTCCCGGGAAGAGGTGAGCGAGGCCGATATCGAGGGGCTGAAGGAGGGGGATGTGCTGGAACACACCTTCGCCGAATTTGCCGAGGACCGCAAAGATCTGTTCCAGCCGCTGATCGATGAGCGGGACCGCTATATGGCGGCGCGTCTGCTGCAGGAGCTGCAGGCGCAGTCGCCGCAGCGGGTGCTGGCGGTGGTGGGCGCCGGGCATATGAAGGGTATCCGGGAATATCTCGCAACGGGCATGGAGTATCCGGAACGGGTAATTGAAAAGCTGGACCGCCTTCCCTCCCCCAGCCACTGGCCGAAACTGATCCCCTGGCTGATCGTGACGCTGGTGATGATCGGCTTCGTGATCGGCTTTATGCGCAGTCCGGAGCTGGGCTGGCAGCTGGTGATGGACTGGGTGCTGATCAATGGTGTGTTGTCGGCCTGCGGTACCCTGCTTGCCGCCGGCCATCCGTTGACCATCTTGACGGCCTTTGTCGCGGCGCCGATCACCTCGCTCAATCCGACGGTGGGGGCCGGCATGGTCACGGCGGCGGCGGAGATCTATCTGCGCAAGCCCGAGGTGGGGGATTTTGCCCGCCTCAAGCACGACACCACGACGGTGCGTGGCTGGTGGCGCAACCGGGTTTCCCGCACCCTGCTGGTGTTCCTGTTCAGCACCCTGGGCTCCGCTGCCGGCACCTATCTGGCCGGGTTCCGCATCTTCGGCCGGTTGGCGGGGTAACCGGTTTGTTGGCACAGGGGCCTGCCCCTACGGTTGTTGACAGACCGTTCAGCCGTTGGTGATGCGCTCGATCCGGTGCTGCATCGCCGCGTAGTAGACCACCGGAATCACCACCAGGGTCAGCAGCGTGGAGACCAGCAGGCCGAAGATCAGGGAGACCGCCAGGCCGCTGAAGATCGGGTCATCCAGGATGAAGAAGGCCCCGGCCATCGCCGCCAGCGCGGTGAGGATGATCGGCTTGGCCCGCACCACGGCCGACAACACCACCGCCTCCGCCAGCGCCATGCCTGCCCGCACCTGCTGATTGATGAAGTCCACCAGCAGGATGGAGTTGCGCACGATAATACCCGCCAGGGCGATCATGCCGATCATGGAGGTGGCCGTGAACTGGCGATCCAGCAGGGCATGGCCCGGCAGGATGCCGATCAGGGTCAGTGGAATCGGCGCCATGATCACCAGCGGCACCAGATAGGAGCGGAACTGGGCCACCACCAGCAGATAGATCAGCAGCAGCCCCACCGAGTAGGCGATGCCCATGTCGCGGAAGGTCTCGTAAGTGATCTGCCACTCACCGTCCCACTTCAGGCTGTACTCGTAGGGGTTTTCCGGCTGACTCAGAAACCACTGTTCCAGCCCGTCGGCCTGCTGGCCGATCTGTTCGGAGATTGCAAACAGGCCGTACAGGGGGCTGTCTGTCTCTCCCGCCATGTCGCCGGTGACGTAGACCACCGGCAGCAGGTCCTTGTGATAGATGGCGTGGGCACGCTCGCTCTGCAATGGCGTGACGATTTCCGACAGGGGTATCCAGCTGCCCCCATTGCCGCGCAGTGGCAGCGTCAGCAGTTGGGTCAGGTCGGTCTTGTCGCCCGGGCGATACTCGACCCGGATCGGCACGGCGTATTTGAGATTTTCCCCATGCAGATAACTGACATCCTCGCCGCCCAGCAGCATCCCCAGGGTGCGGGTGATCTCCGCCTGGGCGACACCGAGCCGGGCCGCCTTGGCGCGATCCACCTGCAGGATGACCTTTTCCGAGGGGTACTCCACCGAGTCGTCAATATCAACGATATCCGGCGTGCGCTCGAACAGGCCGCGCAGCGTTTTCGCCTGCTGGATCTGGCCGCCATAGTCGATGCCGTAGACCTCGGCCACCAGTGGCGCTAGCACCGGCGGGCCGGGTGGCAGTTCCACGATCTTGGCATTGCCCTCAAAGCGCCCGGCGATCGCCTGCAGTGGCGCCCGCACCGCCAGGGCCACTTCATGACTCTTGCGCTCACGTAACTGCTTATCCACCAGATTGACCTGGATGTCGCCCAGATGTGGGGCCTTGCGCAGGTAATACTGCCGCACCAGGCCGTTAAAACTGATCGGCGCAGAGGTGCCGGCGTAGACCTGGTAGTCGGTCACTTCCGGCACACCGCCGAGGTAGTGGCCCATGCTGTCCAGCACCTGGGCGGTTCTTTCCAGGCTGGTCCCTTCCGGCATGTCCAGCATCACCTGGAACTCCGATTTGTTATCGAATGGCAGCATCTTCAGCACCACCGATTGATTGATGACCAGGGCAAACGAGCCGGCGATGAGGATCAGCACGCAGAGCAGTAGCAGCCAGCGCATGGCCCGTCCCCGTCCGCCGGCAAGAAACGGCGGCATGATGCGTTGAAAGATACGCTGCATTAACGGGTTGGCGGAACCGGCGTCCGTCTGTGCGTGGTCCTGCCGGGCCATGTGGCCGAGTGCCTTACGGGTGAGCCAGGGGGTGAAGATGAACGCTACCGCCAGGGAGATCAGCATGCCCAAGCTGGCGTTGATCGGGATCGGGCTCATGTAGGGCCCCATCAGGCCGGTCACGAAGGCCATCGGCAGCAGGGCGGCGATCACCGTGAAGGTGGCCAGGATGGTGGGCCCCCCCACTTCGTCCACGGCGGCGGGTATCGCCTGCAGTAGGTCCCGGCTGCCCATCGCCAGGTGGCGATGGATGTTCTCCACCACCACGATGGCGTCGTCCACCAGGATGCCGATGGAGAAGATCAGGGCAAACAGGGAAACCCGGTTGAGGGTGAAGCCCCAGGCCCAGGAGGCGAACAGGGTGATGGCCAGGGTGACCACCACCGCCGCGCCGACAATCAGCGATTCACGCCAGCCCAGGGCAAACAGTATCAGCAGTATCACCGAGGCGGTGGCGAAGATCAGCTTGCTGATCAGCTGTTTCGCCTTGGTGTCGGCGGTCTCGCCATAGTTGCGGGTGACGGTGGCCTTGACGTCGCTGGGGATGAAGGTGCCCTTCAGTTGATCGAAGCGCTGGATCACCGCGTTGCTGATATCCACCGCGTTGGTGCCGGGCTTCTTGGCGATGGCGATGGTCACCGCCGGGGTGGTGCCCTCCAGCGTCAGTTGCTTCACGGCGGCGCCGGGACCGGCCCCCAGCCAGACGTACTGCTCGGGCTGGTCCGGACCCTGATGGATCTCGGCCACATCGCGCAGAAACACGGGTCTGCCGGCATGGGTGGCCACCACCAGATCGCCGATCTCTTCGCTGTTGGTCAGGAAACTGCCGGCCTGTACCAGGATCTCCCGGTTGTCGCGAGTGATGGCGAGGTCATCCCGCACGCTGTTGCCGGCCTGCAGACTCTGCCGCAGCTGGTTGAGATCGATCCGGTAGCCGGCCAGGGCTTCCGGGTCGAGCCGGACACTCATCACCCGGGTGGGTGCGCCGATGGTGTAGATCTCCCGGGTGCCGGGCACCCGCTTCAGCTCCGCCTCGATGGCGTGCGCCACCTGGCCCAGTTCGTAGGCGCCGGTTGCGGGATTCTCCGAACGCAGGGTCAGGGTGACGATGGGTACATCATCAATCCCCTTGGGCTTGATGATCGGCTGGCCCACTTCCAGGTTGGGTGGCAGCCAGTCCTCGTTGGAGAAGACCTTGTTGTAGAGCCGTACGATGGCGTCGGTGGGCTCGACGCCCACCTGGTACTGCAGGGTGACTATCGCCATGCCCGGCTGGGAGATGGAGTAGACGTGTTTGATCTCCTCGATCTCGGAAAGCACCTGCTCGGCCGGTGTGGCCACCAGGTTTTCGGTCTCGGTGGCGCTGGCGCCGGGGAACGGGATGAACACATCGGCGAAGGTGACATCGATCTGCGGCTCCTCCTCGCGTGGCGTCACCAGGATGGCGAACAGGCCCAGCAGCAGTCCCAGCAGGGCCAGTAGCGGGGTGATCTCGGTGGAGAGAAAGCGCTCGGCAATGCGGCCCGAGATGCCGAGGCTATTCATTGGCCGCCCCCTGCGCCTGGAGTTTCAGCCGGCTGCCTGCTGTAACCGGGTCGAGCGCCACCCGCTCGCCCGGCTCCAGGCCGGAGAGTACCGCGATCATCGAGTCGTTGCGCCGGTGGCCGGTCTGGATATGGCGCAGGGAGAGCCGCTCGTTCGGCTCCAACACATAGACCGCCGTCACTTCACTGCGGTAGACCACGCTCCGTTCGGGGATCAGCAGTTCGCGGATTTCACCGATCGCAAAGCGGGTTTTCACCAGCATGCCCGGGAACAGTCCCGACAGGTCGGCGGGGAGTTGCAGGCGTACCTTGAAGGTGCCACTGGACGGGTCCGCGAATGGGAATATGGTCACCGCGCTGGCTGCCACGCTGCGGCTGTCGGGTAGCAGCACCCGGGCGTCGGCCTGCTTGCGGATAGCCGGTATCAGGCTCTGGGGGATATCGACAGAGACGCGCAACTGGTCAAGTGAAATGCCGCTGATCAGCGGCCGGCCCGGTGTGGCGGTCTCTCCGACCTCGATCAGCCGCTCGGTGACGATGCCGGCATAAGGGGCGCGGATACGGGTGTATTCCAGCTGCTCCCTGGCCTGGCTCAGGGCGGCGTTGGCGGACTCCTGCCGGGCCCGTGCGGACTTCAGGGTGGCTGTTGCCTTGTCCATGGCCGACTGGGCCACCAGTTTGCGCTGGAAGATCTCCCGCGTGCGTTCGTAGTCACGGCTCGCCTCCTGCAGCAGCGCATCGGCCGCCTGCAACTCCGCCTCAGCCTGATCCACCCGGGCACGCTGCTCGGTATCCTTGAGCCGGATAATCACCACCCCCTGTTCAACAAAGTCATCCACATCCACCAGAATCTCCATCACTTGTCCGCTGGTTTGTGACGAGATGGTGGATTGGTTGATCGCCTCCACGACGCCGTCCAGCCGATATTCCCGGGGGAGGGTGACCAGTTGGGCGCTGTCGGTGGCCAGCTCTTCCACGGCCAGTGCCGGGGTGGCAGGGAGGGTGACAAGCAGTAATAGGCTGAATGTGAGGCGTCGCATCTGGGATCCGGTCTCCTTATGTTGAGCCAGCACATCGTCATTGGATTGCTGTGCCTGTGGAGTCAGTTGATCTATTGGGTTTTTATGGATTTATGATACAGGTTCCGTCCCCATTTATCCTAGCGCGACCGGGCGCTTCGGGATAGGGATTCGTTATCGGGCCGGGTACGCCACGCAGCAGGTCGCTGGGAGGCTGATTTACATGTGCGTTATCCAGCCGGGGAGGTATACTCAACGGCGAATTAAACAATGGAGACAGGCGATGGAACTCTTCGCGGTAGCGGTACTGGTGCTGGCCGTTGTGATTGTGGTGCTGGGTGCCAAGCGGGTGCCGCAGGGCATGGAGTACACAGTGGAGCGGTTCGGGCGTTATACCAAGACTTTGCGCCCCGGCCTGAATCTGATCATCCCGCTGGTGGACAGCGTCGGGGCCAAGCTGAACATGATGGAGCAGGTGCTGGATGTTCCGTCCCAGGAGGTGATCACCAAGGACAATGCCATGGTGACGGTGGACGGTGTGGTCTTTTTTCAGATTCTGGATGCGGCCAAGGCCGCCTACGAGGTGAGCCAGCTGACCCACGCCATTCTCAATCTCACCATGACCAATGTCCGTACCGTGATGGGTTCGATGGATCTGGATGAACTGCTCTCGATGCGTGATCAGATCAACGCCAAGCTGCTGGCGGTGGTGGATGACGCCACTACCCCCTGGGGTATCAAGGTGACCCGTATCGAGATCAAGGATATCTCGCCTCCGCGGGACCTGGTGGACTCCATGGCGCGACAGATGAAGGCCGAACGGGAGAAACGGGCCCAGATCCTGGAAGCGGAAGGGCATCGTCAGGCGGCGATCCTCAAGGCCGAGGGCGAAAAACAGGCCGCTATTCTTGAGGCGGAAGGGGAACGGGAGGCCGCCTTCCGGGAGGCGGAAGCGCGGGAACGTCTGGCCGAAGCCGAGGCCAAGGCAACCCTGATGGTCTCCCAGGCCATCGCCAAGGGCGATGTCAATGCCATCAACTACTTCATTGCCCAGAAATACACCGAGGCCCTGCAGGAGATCGCCTCGGCCCCGAACCAGAAGGTGATCATGATGCCGCTGGAGGCATCCAGCCTGATTGGCTCGGTGGCGGGCATTGCCGAGATCGCCCGGGCCGCGGCCGCCGGATCGGTACGGAGCGAGCCGTGATGGATCTGTTCGAGTCGGCCGTGTACTGGCACTGGTGGGTACTGGGGGTCATTCTGGTCGTATTGGAGGTGTTCTCTCCGGGCGCCTTCTTTCTCTGGATGGCCATCTCCGCCGGTATCGTCGGGCTGGTGATGCTGCTGCTGCCGGGGCTTGGCTGGGAGATCCAGATCCTGATTTTCGCCCTGTTCAGCGTGATCAGTATCGTGGCCTGGCGACTCTATCTGGTGCGGCATCCGACAGAGACCGATCAGCCTCGGCTCAACCGCCGGGGCGAGCAGTATATCGATCGGATCTTTACCCTCAGTGAGCCGGTTGTGAATGGCCAGGGGAAGATCAAGGTCGATGACTCCACCTGGAAAATCCGCGGCAATGACTGCCCGGCCGGTGCCCGGGTAAGGGTGGTGGGCGTGGATGGCGTGGTGTTGCAGGTGATCGTGATCAATGGCGCATAGTGGAATCAGCGGGATTTCATGTGCTAGCCTTACCTTGTTTTTTCTCCCGATATCGATAATGACCAATAAATAATGGCTAATCCGAAATATCGACTCGTATTCAGCGGAAAACTGCGCAAGGGGTTCAACCACCCCGAGGTGCAGCAGTCCCTCGCCCAGTTGTTGAAAATCCCGCTGGATCAGGCAGGACACCTAATTCAGGGAGATCGTTTCCGGATCAACAAGTCGCTGGAAAAAAACAAGGCGGAGCGGTTGCTGGAGAAAATCCGCGCCCGCGGCGCCGAGTGTTCGATCGAGCCGATCGGATTTGGCGATCCATCCGGGCATGATGCTCCGGTGGCCGTGGAGCCGGTGGCGTCGCTGCCCCAGGAGACGCCAGCAGAGGATGAGCCGCTCTCCCTGGATCTACCGGAACTGACCCCGGAGGATGATCGGACGCGGCCGATGGCAACGGTCGAGCCCGGGGAGGCGGAGCAGATTGTCAGTGAATCGATTGTGCTGCAGAGTTCGGCCGCCGAGCGTGCCGCCTACCAACCGGACGATGATTCGGATAATGTCGGCACCTTTTATGAACGGAGTACGGTTGTCGAAAATCATGCTGAGACATCCGGCGAGAAACAGAGACGCCTGATCCTGCTGGCGGCTGTCGCTGTGGTGTTCATAGCCGTGGCGGCCTGGCTGCTGGTTCCCCTGCTGCAGAATGAACCGCTGGCGCCAGCCATGGTGTCAACCACGGCCGCTCCCGTCGATCCACAGCGCGCGGCGACCAACAGCCGTCTGGAACAGCTCAACCGCTCGATCAAGGTATGGATGATCCAGTACGGTTCCGGTTTCAATCCTGCCCAGGTGACACTGGATCGTCTGCAGCGCGATCTGAATATCGGTGAGCAGGAGATGCTGGATGGCTGGGGGACCGCACTCCGTTATGAGCCGCAGGACGGGCACTATCGGGTAATATCGGCGGGTCCTGATCGGGTGTTCGGAAACGCGGATGACCTGAAACGGGAAACGGCGGTTAAATAGGTGCCGGCGTTGTTGGCCGGGGATCGGCTGCGCGTCAGGAGCGGCACCGAATAGGCAGGATGGGCAAAGCCCGCATGCCCATGGACGGTGATCGATGCGGGTCAGCGGGTGCCGAATACCACGATCGTTTTGCCCTTCACGTAGACTAGGCCCTGCTCTTCCAGGTTTTTCAATACCCGTCCCGCCATCTCCCGTGAACAGCCCACGATCCGACCGATCTCCTGGCGGGTGATGCGGATCTGCATGCCGTCGGGGTGGGTCATGGCATCCGGCTGTTTGCACAGCTCCAGCAGGGTGCCGGCAACCCGGCCAGTCACATCCAGAAAAGCCAGATGGCCGACCTTCCGGCTGGTATGGATCAGGCGCTGGGTCAGCTGTCCGCCCAGGGCATAGAGTATATCCTTGGCGTGTCCCCGCAGTTCCCCGTCAAACAGTTGTTCCAGGCGGGCGTAGCTGATCTCCGCCAGCATGCAGTCGGAGCGGGTGCGTACCAGGACGCTACGGTTCGACTGGGCGAGGAACAGCCCCATCTCGCCAATGAAGTCGCCCTTGTTGAGATAGGTGAGGATGATCTCTTTTCCGTCTTCATCCTCGATCAGGATGGTGACAGAACCATCCACGATATAGTAGAGAATATCAGCCCGATCGCCCGGATGGATGATATCCGTTTTGGCGGGGTAGCGGCGGCGATGGCAGAACGACAGAAAGGGCTTGAGAAAAGCGGGATCCTGTTCTGGTGGCTTGATAATACTCATGTGCGGCCTTCTGGTTAAGGGCTGGGAATGCAACGTTCCACTTAGGATTCTAGGTGAGCTCCTCCTGATTGTCGATCTATGCTAGTCTGCAAACCTTTATTAACTTGCGAGTATGTGATGAAAGCACGGGTAAAATGGGTCGAACAGACCCTTATGGTGGGTGAGTCGGGAAGTGGGCACGCGGTTGTCATGGATGGCCCGCCCGATTTTGGCGGACGCAATCTGGGTGTCCGGCCGATGGAGATGCTGCTGCTGGGTCTGGGGGGCTGTACCCAGTTTGATGTGGTGCATATCCTGCGCAAGGGACGCAATCCGGTGACGCTCTGTGAAGTGGAGTTGGAGGCTGAGCGGGCTGAAACCGACCCGAAAGTGTTTACCAAGATCCATGTGCATTTCCGGCTGGCCGGTCCCGGCCTGACCGAAAAAGCCGTCGAGCGGGCGGTCAAATTGAGTGCGGAAAAATATTGCTCGGCGTCGATCATGCTGGGGCAGGTAGTGGAGATTACCCATGATTTCGAGCTGGTGGCGGAATAAAGCCCGCCGATGAGCCGCGAAAATCGCCTCCCCACCTTGTTATTACACGGAATCGTAGAAGCGGCTTCAGCCGCAATCCCCCCCAACCTTGCTATTGCACAGAATCGTAGGAGCGGCTTCAGCCTCGAAAAAAGACCGCCTGCCTCACGAGAGCCGGTTCTTGAACTCCTGATAGCCGAAGGTGCGGACCATGCGCAACTCGTCGTCGGAGGTCCAGATAGCCAGTGACGGCAGATTCACGCCATTGAAGGTAGTGTTCTTGACAAAGGTGTAGTGGATCATGTCTTCCAGCACGATCCTGTCCCCCACCTGCAGTGGCCGCGCGAAGGCGTAGTCGCCGATCACGTCCCCCGCCAGGCAGGTATTGCCGCCGAGCCGATAGGTGTAGGGGGTTGAGCCGGGTTCGCCGGCGTCCCGAATATTCGGGCGATAGGGCATCTCCAGTACGTCCGGCATGTGGGCGGCGGCCGAGGTGTCGAGGATGGCGATATCCATGTTGTTGTGCACGATATCCAGTACCGAAGCCACCAGTGGTCCGGTCTGCCAGCCCACGGCACCGCCCGGCTCCAGGTAGACCTCGACCCCGTGGCGCTCGCGAAACTCCCGCACCAGCCGAATCAGCAGCTCTACATCGTAATCCTTCCGGGTCATCAGGTGTCCGCCGCCGAAGTTGATCCACTTCATCTGCGGTATCCATTCACCGAAGTGCTGCTCGAAAGCGGCCAGGGTGCGTTCCAGGCTGTCGGCGCCACATTCGCAGAGCGCATGAAAATGCAGGCCCTCGATCCCCTCAAGGGCTTCGGGATGGAACTCCTCAGGGGTGACGCCCAGGCGCGAGGTGCTGCCGCAGGGGTTGTACATGTCCACGCTCACTTCCGCTACCAGGGGATTGACCCGGATGGCGCAGGAGACCCCGGCGGCGAGTGCCTGTGGCCCGAAGCGGCGCCATTGACTGAACGAGTTGAAGGTGAGGTGGTGGGCCAGTTTCAGGATCTCGGGAAACTCGGCCTCGGTATAGGCGGGCGCATAGACATGCACCTCCTTGCCGAACTCCTCGGCGGCGAGCCGGGCCTCGTTCAGTGAGCTGGCGGTGCAGCCGTGCAGCACTTCCCGGATGATCGGGAAGGTGCTCCACATCGCATAGCCTTTCAGCGCCAGGATGATCTTGCCGCCGGACGCGCGCTGCACGCGGTCCATCAGGGCCAGGTTGGCGCGCAGCTTCTCCTCCTCCAGCACATAGCAGGGGGTGGGAATGCGTGAGATATCCAGTGCCATCAGGTTGCCCTTAATCCTTACGCGGGAAGGGCGTCGATATCGATGTCTGTCTCAATATCCGTCCACGGCAGGCCGTGCTGGTTGAGCGCGGCCATGAAGGGATCCGGATCGAACTCCTCCATGTTCCAGACGCCGGGCTTCATCCATTTTCCGGTCAGCATCATCATGGCGCCGATCATGGCCGGTACGCCGGTGGTATAGGAGACGCCCTGGGCGTAGGTCTCCCGGTAGCACTCTTGATGGTCGCAGATGTTGTAGATATAGCGTGACACCGGCTGGCCATCCTTGCTGCCCTTGACGATACAGCCGATATTGGTCTTGCCGACAGTGCGTGGCCCCAGTGATGCCGGGTCGGGCAGCAGCGCCTTGAGGAACTGGATGGGGACGATCTCGCGCCCCTCGAACAGGATCGGTTCGATGGAGTCCAGGCCGATATTGCGGAACACCTCCAGGTGCTTCAGGTAGGCATCGCCAAAGGTCATCCAGAAGCGCATACGCTTGATACCCTTGATGTTCCTGACGAGCGATTCCATCTCCTCGTGATACAGCAGGTACATCTTTTTCGGGCCGACCTGCTCAAAATCGAAGGTGCGGTGGATCTCCATCGGCTTGGTTTCGACCCAGACGCCATTCTCGTAATAGCGGCCGTTGGCGGTCACCTCGCGGATGTTGATCTCCGGATTGAAGTTGGTGGCGAAGGCGTAGCCGTGATCGCCGCCGTTGCAGTCGAGGATATCCACCGTGTCGATCTGATCGAAATGGTGCTTCTGCATGTGGGCGCAGAAGACATTGGTGACGCCGGGATCGAAGCCGGAGCCGAGCAGTGCCATCAGTCCGGCCTGCTCAAAGCGCTCGCGGTAGGCCCACTGCCACTTGTACTCGAACTTGGCCTCGTCCGGCGGCTCGTAGTTGGCCGTGTCCAGGTAGTGCACGCCGGTCTCCAGGCAGGCATCCATGATGGTCAGATCCTGGTAAGGCAGGGCCACGTTGATCACCATGGCCGGGTTGACCTGCTTGATCAGGCTCACCAGTTCAGGCACCTTGTCGGCATCCACCTGCGCGGTCTGGATGGTTCTGCCGGTTTTCTCCAACACTTCCGCTGCAATCTGATCGCACTTGGATTGGGTGCGGCTTGCCAGATGAATCCCGCTGAACACTTCAGGTACCTGGGCGCATTTGTGCGCGACAACCCGGCCTACACCGCCGGCTCCGATAATCAGTACAGTACTCATTGTCTTAGCGTTCCTTAGAATTTGGGAGAGCATACAATATGCAGGGCGCTTTTTTGTCGCAGTCTTGTGTCCCGCCGTGATAATTCAGATCGATCCTGCACCATCCGCGAAATCGGCTCGCGAGCGCCTGGTTCCCGGGTGCTGAAAGAGGGTGGCCATAATAGCAGCAGTATGGGGTTCAGTCATCAGATGCCCTGATCAAACCACGGATGCTCCCAGGCTTTTGTGTTGACCCAGTACCAAGGATGTGCGTGAGCGGATTTGCCCATGGAGGGGCTTATACCGCGCAGCATAGGGATGTGCGCGAGCGGATCGGCTCGGTAGGAGTGGCACCCTCGCCGCGAATTCGGCCCGGGGCGGGCCTCCTACAGGTCAAGCCCCACCTGATGGTCATGGATAGCGATAGAAGTGGTTTCAGCCGGGAATTTAAAAGTCACTCGCCATGCAACAGGTAACCGGGGCAGAGCCTTGTTGTTAGCTATTCAGGCTGGTGTTGATCAGTTCAATCGGATGTACGGTCCTGATGGCATGACCGGACTTGCGGATTTTACTGGCCAGTTGTAGGGCGCAACCGCTGTTGCTGGTGGCCAGAAATTGCAGCTCCTGCAGCGGTACCTGCTGAATCGCCTGTTCACCCAGTGCGTCAGCCATCATGGGTTGCTCCAGCAGATAGCTGCCCGCCGCCCCGCAGCATTCAATCCGGTCCAGGCAAGTCAGCCGGATGCCAGGAATTCGCAATAACAGATTTTCCGGTTCATCCGCCAGCTTCAGTTGATGTTTCAGGGTGCAGGGGGCATGCAGGCCGACGGTACAGTCCATGGGATGCAGGACGGCGTCATTGGGCCAGTGGCAACGGTTGAGGAACTGGCTGATCTCTAAAACCGGGATGGGAAACGGCTGTTTGATCAGCTGGCTGCCGCAACCGCTGGCCAGATAGATAAGGGCATCCAATCCTTTATCGCCAAACGCTTGCTGATTGTTCAATGCCATGGCATCAGCCGTGACGGGGTCGCCCGAGTGCTGGTGCATGGCACCGCAACAGCCTTGGTTACCCGGTATGATCACTTCATAACCGAGACGGGTCAGCACGGCAATGGCGGCATCCAGCGCCGGCCGATCGCTGATCCGCCCGGCGCAGCCGGTAAAGAGTCCGACGCGCCCCTGCCCCGGCTTCCCAGCTGGGTAGTGCTGTTTCCATTTGCCAGGAGAGGCCTGGTCCGGTAGCAGATCGTCCAGGCGGCGAAACCGTTCGCCGCCCAGGGTGCGCAGCAGGGGGCGGATGCCAGAGTGGCGGTATAGCCAAAACGCCATACGGCCCCAATTGCGGTAGGGCAGATGGGTGATGAGATGGTGGGTGATGCGCTGTTTCCGGCTTTTTTGCCGGGTCGTGCGAATGCCGTCGATCAGTTGGCTGTAGTCGACTCCCGATGGGCAGGCTGCCTGGCAGGCAAGGCAGCCGAGGCAGCGATCCAGGTGACGATAAGCCTGACTGCTGTCGAGTGCCCCACTGGCAATGCCCTGGATCAGCGAAATGCGCCCCCTGGGAGAGTCGCCCTCATCCCGCGTCATATTATAAGTGGGGCAATGGGGCAGGCAGATGCCGCATTTGACACAGCGGTCGGCCTCTTTGAGCAGTTTTTCGTTAAGATTCACGGAGCCTGATGGATGGGTCTTTTCGCCTGCAAGCGACAGCTAAAGGGGAAGCTGGCTATCGGGTTTGTCTGGGTAATGGTAGTTTAATGGTAGTTGCAAAGTGTCGTGGCAGAGGTTTGGGATGTCAATTTTTACCGAGATGCAAGAGAAGCGGTTGACAAGAACTACAACATATTAGAATATATTAACACTCTAAGTGCGAATGCACTTATCAGTACTCCATCCATCCTCCTTTGGTGGTTTATTTTGTTAAAGGCGTAGCCTCCCCTGCTACGCCTCTTTTTTTGTCCAGGGATTTACCTCTGCCGCACGGCGCGAGTGCGGCTTTGGATAAAATAGTTCAACAGGGCCTTGCCAGCGCGGGCGGGGTTCGGTAATATTCGCGCTCTTTTTTGAAGCGCTAGTATTGTTACTCCGCTGGAGCAAGTCAGATGACGACCGTAAGTGCAAAACCCGCAGAAGTGCGCCGCGACTGGTTCGTGGTCGACGCCACAGGCAAGACCCTTGGCCGTCTCTCAACCGAGATAGCACGCCGTTTGCGCGGAAAGCATAAACCCGAATATACACCGCACGTGGATACCGGTGACTACATCGTGGTAGTCAATGCCGGGAAGGTTCGCGTTACCGGTAATAAAATGAAAGACAAGATGTACCACCATCACACCGGTTACATCGGCAACCTGAAATCCATCAGCCTGGAAAAGCTGCTGGAAAAGGCGCCCGAGCGTGTGATCGAGACCGCAGTCAAGGGCATGCTGCCCAAGAATCCACTGGGTCGTGCGATGTTCAAGAAGCTCAAGGTCTTTGCCGGCTCCGAGCATGCGCATCAGGCACAGCAGCCCCAGGTGCTGGATATCTGAAATCCCAATAACGGAACAGAAACATGGCTCAAACCCAGAATTATGCAACCGGACGTCGTAAAAGCTCTGCCGCACGCGTCTTCCTGAGCACCGGCAGCGGCAATATCGTCGTTAATGGTCGTCCGCTGGACGAATACTTCGGCCGCGAAACTGCCCGCATGGTGGTGCGTCAGCCGCTGCAAGTGGCCGACCTGCTGAAAAACGTCGATATCAAGGTCACCGTCAAGGGTGGCGGCACCACCGGCCAGGCCGGTGCTATCCGTCACGGCATTGCCCGCGCGCTGTCCGAGTATGACGAAGCGCTGCACAGCCCGATGCGCCGCGCCGGCTTCCTGACCCGTGATGCGCGCGAAGTGGAGCGCAAGAAAGTCGGTCTGCACAAGGCGCGCAAGCGTCCGCAGTACTCCAAGCGTTAATATGCCCAGGGAGCTGCCGGTCGGGTGGCTCCAGGCATTTGGGGATTCGTCTAACGGCAGGACTACGGACTCTGACTCCGTCAGTGGAGGTTCGAATCCTCCATCCCCAGCCAACTCGAAACAACCCGCTCCGGCGGGTTTTTTCGTGCGTGGGAAAAGAGCGCTGGATGGAGGGTGAGAAGCTCCACCGAGGTTCGGCGCGCAGCGCCACGAGGAGCATAGCGACGAGCCCGAAGGGTGAGGCCGCAGGCCGAATAATCCTCCATCCCCAGCCAACTCGAAGCAACCCGCTCCGGCGGGTTTTTCATGTCCAGGAAAAACCTCGGTTGTAGGAGCGGCTTCAGCCGCGATTGTTGGGGTGCGGCAGGGTTATGATTGTGTCGCAGCCAAAGCAGCGCCTACGTCGGTAGCCAAGTAGCGGGGGGGGGGGTGCATCAACAGCCGTGGTCAGTTTGTTGCAAGTCTGGTGGGTGCTATCCATGTGTGTAGCCTAAAAGTGTGCATTGTCGAATTGAAGCAGAGTGAATCTGTTTTCTTCAGTTATTTTTCTAACCCTATGCCATGCCAAGATTTGTTGTTATCTTGCGGGTGCTTTCTTTATCTTGTTGTTGCTATTTTGCAACAATATAAAAAACTGTGGTTTTTTTATAAAAAAGAGTTGCAAACCCTTGGGTGGAGTACTAGTATCTTCTCCGCACAGCATTTTTTCGTAAATTTACTTTTTAGCGGGAATCTATAATGAAAAAACTTCTTTCTATCGCCATCGCTGCCGCCGTTGCGGCACCTATGGCTGTAAGCGCAGAAACCACCCTGTACGGACGGGTTGATACCGCCGTGATCAATACCGACAACGACCTTGCCAATGGTGATACCTGGGACGTAAGCACCAACTCCAGCCGTATCGGCCTGAAGGGTGACGAAGACCTGGGTAATGGTCTGAAGGCGATCTTCCAGTATGAGTTTGGTGCCAACACCTCCGAGGGTGGTGCTTACGGGGATGCGATCAACAATCGTCTGGGTTATGTCGGCCTGACCGGTGGTTTCGGTACCGTGGCCATTGGTCGTCAGTGGACCCCGTACTACGGTTCTGTTGACAAAACCGATATCATGAACCTGAATCCTAGCGCCGGCGCACTCGACGGTGACAGCGTGGATGCCAACGCCAATGGTCACTACCTGGGTCTGAGCCGCACCGGCGGTGCACTGGCCTATGTGACGCCTGACTTCAACGGCTTCAGCGGTAAACTGGCCCTGGTCATGAATGATGACCGTATTGGTGGCGGCACCTCCGACGGCGTGGATGCCTACAACGTCAGCCTGGACTACAACAACGGTCCGCTGAGCGTCGGCTTCTCTTACCTGGACTTTGATAACGCTATTGCAGCGGGTGATCGTTGGGGTCTTGCCGGTAAGTACAACTTCGGCAACTTCGCGCTGATCGCACAGTATGAAGATATGGATGACGCCCCCGGTATGCCTAACACCGGCGGGGACTCTTTTGGTATCGCCGCCCAGGCCTTCTTCGGCAACAACACCCTGTATGCCGTGTATGGCGAAAAAGATCTTGATAACATGACAACTGATCTTGCCTCGATGGGTATCGGTGTTCAGCACAGCTTCAGCAAGGCGACCCGCGTCTATGTTGACTACCAGGAGCAAGAGAAGTCTGCGACTGTTGATACCAGCACCTTCGGTATCGGCCTGCGTCACGACTTCTAATCTGATCTGATCAGTTAGAAACTTGTGCTAAGAAACGGGGTCTTCGGACCCCGTTTTTTATTGGTGCGCCCGGCAGGGCGCACCCACTCGGAGGTGAAAGTCCTCTACTCGCCCGGCAAGGGGAAGAGTTAGCTGAACGGCAAGGGTGTCGCGGGTAACTGCGAATCTGGAGGAAGCCGAAGGCAAAGCGCTGGCCTGACG